>JAABUP010001433.1_pt1 | contig 49981 bp, 60 predicted proteins | sample 5559201 | NCBI WGS metagenome assembly JAABUP01 (sample SAMN10711887, study PRJNA513373) | rock metagenome | isolation source: Antarctica rocks | place: Antarctica | reverse complement strand
CTTGGAGTGGGGCTGGCTGTGGGGCTGGGAGTGGGGCTGAGAGTGGGGCTGGGAGTGGGGCTTAGAGTGGGGCTGGAAGTGGGGCTGACTGTGGGGCTGGGAGTGGGGCTGACTGTGGGGCTGACTGTGGGGCTGGCTGTCAGGTGTGCAGTGGGGCTTGGAGTGGGGCTGGCTGTGGGGCTTGGAGTGGGTGAGGCATGAGGCGGTGATGGAGCAGGTGATGGAGTAGGTGATGGAGTAGGTGATGGAGTAGGTGATGGAGTAGGTGATGGACTTCCTGCAACACCAGCTGAGCCTTTTCCAGATGGTTTCTGGTCTTGAAATCAACACATGGATCTCAGAGCAAAAAGAGAACTTATCAAATTTTGCAGTCCTAAGTTAGACGCTGTTGGATGCATTCAATTGCTTATGCCTGAATCACCCTGCTGGAAACACCATGCTTGAAACACCATGCTTGCAACACTTGCATGAAAAGTGAACGTTGTTAACAATATAATATTGAGCTGCATGCACTGATTTCTGGTGAAAAGAATGGAATCACTGACAACAAGCTTGCAACAATTGTGATGGCATATTGTACTGCAAACGGTGCGAACGACGTGACCGTCAACCTACCTGTCGCGCAAGAGCCCAAGGTACTGCTGCCAGGACCTTGCACCAGCCCGTTGGCAGGATTGGCAGATGTACAGTGATATTGGGAGGGGTTGTAACAGCCGTACTTTGCGCCTGTGGACCCGAGCGTTGGACAGGCACAAGGCGCAGAGCTTGGGCAGAGCACTTGCTGAGAACCTACGAGCCCAACGACATTCATCTCGCGCGTGTCAGCGTTTCGATGCAGAAAAACGCGCTAAGATGACTTGCTATGCCGATCAGAAGAGGCCCAAGCGAGTTTGCGGTCGGGCTTCCAGATAAAGGCCTGTCTCACCCAAAGTAGAGCAGCGGTAATCATCAGTGTTATACACTTGTCCGTTGCAGGTCGCTTCGGCTAGTAAAGACCTGGTCACGGTATATACATGTGTGGAAGACAAAGGCTGGCGACCATCGGACACCAGCTGGCGCTGCAGAGCCAAAACACCTGCGACAAGCACGCCAGTCAGCATTGTAGTCGTCTGCACTTTTCGCATGCTTGGGAACCCGTCAAGCATTTTGCGCGTCGCTGTCGGTAAGTGAACGATTCATTTGCCTTGCAATATACCGGTATATATACATACAGCTGCAGCTGATTGACAGTCGCTCACCAGGTGCGCCGATGCAAAGTCCGAACTACAGGGAGGCGAAGAGAAGCACGCGCATGCTGTTCGCTGGACTTGTAAGCACCAGAACGCAGAATGCAGATCTAGATGCAACAGAATGCATATGGTCAAGTGAGCTTGCCTTTTTCTATGTACGACAAAGATCGGAATCTAACAGTTCAATTACAGCAGTACAGTAGACCGTGGGTCCGATAGGGTGCTTCTGAAGTAGTTAAGTGCTCCAGATCAGTTTACTTAGCTAAGGTTCGATTGACCCCCCCGTCTGCAGATACACGTTTTTTACTGTCGATTGCCGCGCAGCTAGCAGGAGATTGTCGACCTGAGACGCCTGCTGATACGCACTTGATTTTTGAGTGTGCGGCTCTATGAGATGTTATGCAGTGCACAAGCATGCAGAACATGTACCACATGTTGCAAACCATGCTGTACTGGCCAGACCCATGGGCAGATGCCATACATTCTGCATTTTGTTTGTTCAACAAAAAGTGTTCATCAAAATGTTGTCTGCAGCACTTAGCCCGACTTCTTCCACTGTTGCTGATGTAACAGGTTAACCGCATGTTGCGAACATATAAGTTTCTGCACTCTAGCTAGACCCATGTCAAGCAGATCAAACCGAAACCCGAATTTGGGTCTCAGCATCACAAGGCTACATAAGGATATATCGCATCGATGACATCCAAAGGGCCGTCCGCGGACTGCAAGCCTTCAAGATCAAAGCCATGGGCTTACATGGGCAGTGCACTCTCTGGTTTTGATCAAATCATGATGAAAGAAAAGAAAAGAAAAGAAAAGTTTACGCTTTTCAGCGATCATAACGGGAGCCTCCTAAGGCGGCAGCCCGGAGCAAATCATGATGTTCCAGCTGTCTCGGAGACGTCTACGTCGACAGTGTCTCCCCACTTGTCATCAGTTGAGCTTTGCGCAAAGCATGCTCAGGCAGTCCCAAGCTGATCTTGAAAATCTGGTCTCCTTAGCGTCGGTGCTTGCACTGACCTATTGACTGCTGGCCAAAAAAACTATGAATGCCGGCATGCCAGTATCCGTGCAGGAGACAAAGATTTTACCTTAATGAGGACTTATCTTCAGCGAGCAGCAAAAACAAATGCATTGGCCATATGGCCCAAAGTGACGTTCAGCCAGTTGCAACTATGTGGCTGTTTGACAAATGTTCAATATTAATCAAGAGCATGGAGGTTCAGGTAATAAAGCTACATGTTTCTGCTTTCCAGCTCATGATGAGCTAGGTTCCTGCAGGGCAAGTTTGCCTTTCCATAGCAGCCTATCTTGTGCATCCCTGTACTGCCTAGTAAGGGCTAGTAAGGTCAACTGCTTTAATGAGAACAGTCATAGCACCTGTATGGCCAGCAAGCCCATGATCTATAGGTTCTCCACCTGTGAGTGATCCTACGCTGAATTCAGCAGATGTCTCTGTGGTCAGCCTGCATGCATGAAGTATGCCTCAGGTGCACTGTACTCATGTTGGCACCCAACAGCCTCTGTGCTTACCCAGCAGAGACATCCTGTGCAGTAGCTCCGAGCTGGTCTTCTACTGCTGGTGTTGGATCATTCGTCCCAGAAGGGCCTGCAACAAGCACCCATATTTGAGCCTCGTGATCGCCTGACAAATCTAGACGACATGAAGCAGCATAACAAATCTGTCACCTTGCTGGGCAAGCCTTTGTAGCTTGCGGCTTGCCTTCTCAGGATTGCAGGCATGTCTTTTTATACGGCTTTTGGAATAAGCCCATTTGCATACGGGACATGTGATCTTTGGGGCGTTGGCTTCTGATCTACGACCCATGAGGCACTGCAGCAGAGCATGAGGACATTCTAGTAAAGCAGGGACGCTGCTGCAGAACAATGCTGGCGACCTGTACTGCAGGTGTTGAGCTCAAGCTTACAATCGGTAGGAGGTCGGGATAGCTCCGAAACCAAAGTTAGTTCAGTTGCGCTCGAGGTTACGATCTCTGCAGCACATTTTCAAATTCTGCCGGAATCGGAAATCCATCGTTCCGGCGCAACGATTGGACAGCGGTAGTATAACGACTCCTTAAGGGATTAAAGAGCCGACAGGGAGCCGATAACGACGGGTGGGTGTTCAAAGTGTTAGCCATGCAGTTGGCACTCCACAGACAAGGTGTTGCACCTGTTCACTCTGACAAAAGGTGGCACATGATTGCGCAAGGATATGCTACATGTAGCATCTGTACAGATGCGTCGCAAGCAGTTCATCTGGAAACAACCAAAGGGCTAATGTGTTGTTTCACAACAGCTGATGTTTCTGCAGAGTACAGCAGAATTAACACGACAATGCATTGCAAGAGTTGCATTTTGACGGACAAGGTCAAAACCCTAGGTGGATGTCTGTTATGGGACTGTGAAGCCTGATTGCAAAATACTTGATGTTTCCAAAGGATCACTCATTGGCGGATGATGAAGCAAAAGGTTTTCTCCAGACTTTCTGGATTTAATATCTTGTCTGCTTCAGTCAGGCGAGAAAGAGCACCACGTCACACTTTTGGTGGTAACGGGTACCGCCAACCAGGATGTGCAAGCTGACAGGACACAAGAGGTACAGACTGGTTGTGAGGCGACAACAGCCTGATTTCACCATGCATGTTGCTGCCTAAGTGTGTGGAGAGCTGGACATTCAAATGATGTGCATTCACCTGCAGCAGCCACACTACCACAATGTGTGCAGGCACTACTAGCCCTGGAAACATGTTGGCCCCCAGCATAACGGTTAGGATCAATTGGCAACCGAGGACCAAGTGTAAAATGTAGCAACTGCTGCATGCGCCTACCAGAAACCGGTCAGCCATGCCTACGCTGGCTGAAAGGCTTACTGGTGTAATGATGTTATGTGCATGCGACAACCCCAACAGTAGGGGCTGCCCTACGACAGTGCAGGGCATAGTCATATGGATGCCGTCCAAGTGCTGACGCAGGGCTTTACAATTGTGTGGCACAACAGGGACAAAGCCCCTGTTATGAGGCATGGGCTGCCCAATGGACTGCAAGCAACTAGCTATGGAGCCAAACAAGCCATTCCCAACAGCAACAGCATCATCAAGATTGTCAAGCAAGATTGTGTGGAACAGCGACCCAACAGGACTAGCACCTGTGATGCAGAGAGGGTACAAGGATGCCTTGCAACATTTTAGGGTTGACTGTGTTGCCACGCTGCAGTTGAGAGTGCCCTTGCTGCACCACAGCTCAAGAGCTTGCCGCCTTTACTTTCAAAGGGGTAATACGGTGGGTAATATCTCCTAAAGCATGAAAGTAGAGACCCAAGTTTTATCAAACGTCAAAGCGTCCCAATGGAAGACCATTGCAAATGAAGCTGGACTAGGTGACCTAGCCAAATGTTTGACCGCCATCACTGTTGTCTTTCCCAACCTGACCTCCATATGCGATGTGGCACAACAGTAGACCAAGGCATCATCAGAGCTTGCTGCTGCCAGTAAAGAGACAGATACCATCAGTAGACACAAGGTCAGTGAGCTTCAGGTGCGGATAGTACTCCATGCCACTGTATGTGAAGAGCAGTGAGAAAGCAACTGTCATGTAGCATCACACATGCGGCTGTCATGATGTGGCCCATGACCTGCACCCCAGCAGCCGGAGGCAAGGTCTGCAGATGGTGATCTCAATCATCCAAGATGCCAGACAGGGGGGCTCCAAGTGGGCAGCGCAATGGACGGACTCTGGCTGTAGCCACACTGGCCATTGACGGACAGCAAAGAGCCATTATATAAGGACTGAACTGCGCCCTGTGCAACCACAAGCGCTACAGCAAGCTTCAGAAAAGCTGCCACCAGACATGATCATAAACAAAGGTGCAAACTTTATGTTCATGGACAGCTCAATATAACAGCTCCATGTATGCACAGCTCCACTTGTATCCAATACATATACATAGATATACTCCTAGAGCAGCTATGACTCATAGCTATGACTGACAGAGAACTTGATTGGCTTATTTTCGCGGCCGCTGACTTGATGACAGGCGCGACTGCTCTTTATTTGGCACGTGAAATGGCGCGCCTCGGACGGCGCAGCATCTGCTGACGGCCATACGTCCCGTGGTCGAAAACTGCTGTGAAATGACATAAGGGCGATCTTAGACGTGCACTCGTTGCCTGCACTCTTGGAACACCAGGCGACCTGCATGACTAGCCGAGTTCTGTCCAAATTGCCATGTCAGTAGAGGGCCACGGGGAGAGTGACAGCCAACTCGACGCACAACTCAACATCTTTTTACAGCAAATTATTGCTCAAGAAGACCTGAGTGACGGCCCCTTCGACGCTAGCACAGATCTACAAACCACTGACTTGTGGCCGTCACTAAGTTTTGCGGCGAGCTCTTTGCCTGCACAGGCTGGGCCCCTACTGCCACATTTTGTAGCAACAACTGCTTCACAACAGACAATAGTCCAGCCTGGCCCGCCACTGCATTTGCAATATAATCAGCCACCGCCACAGCCACAGCTGCAATCACTGCCGCAGCCACAGCCACAGCAACAGCCAGAACAGCAACTACAGCAACAGTTACAGCAGCAGCAACAGTTACAGCAGCAGCAACAGTTACAGCAGCAGTCAGAGCAGCAACCACAGCAGCAGCTACAGCAACAGTCACAGCAGCAGTCACGGCAGCAGCATGCAGTGCTTGGTTTTGGCAGCAATGTGCATGAAACTGCTCCAAGCTCGCAGCCAGGTGGCGCAACCAAAAGGTCACAAGCTTGGTCTGAAAAGAACCGCAGAGCACAGCAGCGTTTCCGTGAAAGGCAAAAGGTGACAGTGCAGTGTTCTGGTCAACTCAGACCTTGCCAATTCAGCTTTGTCACAAACATCCAAGTGGAGTGACGCACTGCACCAATTGTGTATCTGGTTGAGCGTTCTGATAGCCCTTTACCAATGGCTGTTAGCTTGTATCAGCTTAGCTTCAAACCCATTGACAGACCTTACTTGCAAATCAGTTTGGCAATGCCACCAACAGAGGTATTAGGCCTTCACATGGCAGGCTGCATCTAGCATTTACCAAGCAGCCAGGGCTGCATCACTTTCTGATGTCTTGTGTGTCTTGATCAGCGTCGTATTGCACCCTGATGCTTGTGTTTCATCGATCCGCCATGACACAGCTTTGTTGCAGCTTGTGACCACAGCCATTGTACTATACTTGTCTGACAGCCGTCCTGACCCACTGTGCTTGTCGTGATCTGATGAGGGAGGCAAACGCACAGGGCAAGATGCCATGGTTTGTTGTATGCATATTTGCGTAATTTTCATGCAGGCTCATAAGCTAGAACTGCAGCAGCAGGTTGCTGAGAAGCAAGCAGCTGCAGAAGCTCTTCAGGCAGAGCATGCACGACTGGTAGCTCGCAACAGCATGCTGGAGAAGGTCCTGGACACTCAGCAAGCTTCTGTGAACATTCTTCAGGGCAATGGCCAGGTACAAAGCTAGCTGTGAAGTGTCACATCCACACAACATTTGAGCAAGCCCACAAGTATGGTTTGTGTCACACAGTGAAGACACTCTTGTATTATGATGTAGGCCAAATCTGACATCTGCAGTGTGCCGGTTGCTGCAGAGTCTGCTTGAATATCAAGCAAAGCCTGTTGCAGCGCCCTTTGTATCATTGCCTTCACCCAAAGCACGCAGCTACAATGCCTTCGTCAGAAACATCCTCCTGCCCAGCAGCCATGCATGCGGTCTGTACGGGGGCATGATCTGATTGTCATGTGCAACACTGAATCCTTTGCTGACTCTTCAGTCAGATTGCCACCAAATGCTCAGTCTGTTGTTTACAAAAGTCGCATGCTGCACCCACTCTGAGGCTTTCTTTTGGTCAGTTTGCCTTCAAACGCTCAGTGTAGTGTTTACACGAACTGCAGGCTGCACCCACTGTGAAGCCATTCTCCACATCTTCCCAACACCAGCAGCCCGCCTTGCAAGGCCTGCACCACACTCAGCAGGGCATTCCTTTCGTGGACACACACACTCTAGATGAGGAGGAAGACTACTGCAAGACGTATGCTGTTCTTGTGGAGGGCCTGAAGCAGTTGCTGGACAGACTGGACACAGAGGGTGTTGATGCTGATGTGCACCTGCAGTTGCAGAACCAAACAAGGGCTGCGGTGAGCTTGCCCTGGTCCTGTGCTGAGTAATGAGCTGACAGCAGCTGTGTGACAAGCTCAACAGAACGGGACTTATTGGTGGTGTTCAGTAGAACACAAGGGCTGCAGCGAGCCTTGCTGCTACTCGCGTCAAAACAACCAGGTGTTGCAAGTCTGCTAAGCAACATTGGGATGATCCTACAACAAGATGCCCCAGCTGTAGACTTAGAGGAGCGTTGCAATGACTTCATGTGCAATGCCGGCTTTGCCTTCTTCACTTGCAGACATGACAAAGTCATTATACAGGTTGACTCGAAAAGTTGACTACTCTTGCTGTGCAGCTGGAGCCACCTTATGAACAGCATGCAGTCAATATATATATATATATATATATATATATTTATACACACATGTATATGCGCACTACGCAGGTCTGTGTTTGTGTGTATGCTCTTCCAGATATTGTACAGCATTGCAGACTTTGAGGGCATTGCAAAGCATGGCACACCTTGAGCTTGTTGATGGGCAGACTCCTGACAGCCACACACAACAGTAACACACACTTGCAGAACCTTTGATGCATGGCAGTGTGCAGCCATTGCACAAGCATATTCCAGGATCTGCTCAGAGCTTGCACATTGCAACACATCAAGCATTCAAGGACATATTTGGATGTTTGCAGTGCATATTGTGGCCAAGCTGCAGTAGTAGACAGGAGATTCTCATACTTGCATATAGCAATTGGCCTGCGGTGCGCAGCCAACATTGAGATGACTTCATGCTGAACGGAATGCACACTGGTAAAGAACCACTGCCTGAGAACAGGCATTATTGATGAACACAGATGGGATCAAGGGTATGAGTGGTGCAGACTCCAGGCACCATGACTGCAATGTTTGCTGATGCAGGCTACACTGTGATGCAGACAGACTGTCAGACCTACCCAGACAGCATGCAATTCCTGGTCCTTGGGCTCCATCTGCAAACACTCATACACAATATTGACTGATATCCAGTATGTGCATTTGCATGCAGGGCTTCTGCATGAAAGAGGCGCTTGTGGTGAACCTGAAAGCTTGCAAGACTCATTTCCGAGCAGCTTTTCCTCACACCAAAACCCAGCTGCCATGTAAGTGAAATATGTGCTGGTGCAGGGGTACTGCATGAAACAGGCCCTGTTGGCGAACCCAGACAGCATGCAGGACCTCCTGATGGGCACTACTCACCAGGCCAGCATGGGTGCCGGCCACACCTCCTTCACCAGCCGTAGAGACTGGCAATCAGTCACAGTAAGCTACACTTGCTCCACTCAGACATCACAAGCTTCTTTTCAAATGCATCTCTTGAATATGGTATATGGGAGGTTAGCGACACTGCTTTCATCCATTGCAGAGACTAGCAGCCCCCCCACAGTCAGCTCCACTTGCTGTCAAGCCTTGTGCAAATGCTTTGACGCTAAGAAGCACGTCTTAGTCTGTATATTACGAGCAGCACCCGCACCTCACAGCTGTATGCATTGTCAGTACAGTACTTCTTGCTGCAGTGAGGCATGTCAAAGCAGTCACAGGAAGCCCTTTTAGGGCTGTTATCTTGGCTTTTGAACCTAGGGCTGTTGTTCTGGCTTTTGATCAGACATCTGAATTATCAGGCCTGCAGCAGCAGCACTTTCACTTTGTCTACTGCTGCATTTGCTTGGGCATGCAAGGTGCATATCAGCTGCATTACAGGGCAAGCGCAAATCTGTGCCCCCACTTGGGAAACTTTGTGCATCAGATGAACATCTTTGTGGTGACTTGCTGCTGTCAGCTAGCTTTGGTTTGAGCTTTGTACATGTCATGTGGAACAGGAACGCTATCAGTTACCCTAAATAGCTACTGTTCATCTCTCAAGATCCTTTTTAGCAAAACATCTGTGACACATCACCTCTGCTGCAGGTCCTGCCTGTAATATATATGGTCGAGTTGACTCAGAGCGGAGCTCATTATGCATTGGTGTACAGTTTGTACTGAAAGCTGGTATGTTCTTGCAGGAGAGTCTGCAGATGACCCCTGAGCAAAGAGACCAGGTTTTGCGACTGCGAGCCAACTTCCTACAGGAGCAGGCAGATCACCAAGCGCAGTGGAGACTGCTGTGTCAGTGCATGAAGCAGGTTTGGCCTTTCATCTCGCACCTTGCCTGCTGATTTGCTACCTTTGATCCCTACTGGTGCGCAAGTTATTGCTGTGCCATGGTGCGCAGCAGGAATGGCTATTGCATTCCACGGCAAGTTGCACGCGGGTGGAAATAATGGAACAATAGGTCCTAATTTTGACATGATGATGTGTCAATTTCATTTGCTGCTGTGGCATCTGCATACAACTGCAGAGGGCCGCGTTTCTTCAGCATTTCGCAACTGGCAGGGAAAAGAAGCTGTGAAGGCTGAGGCATACAGAGAGGCCTTGAAGCAAACACCCAATGGATTCTACCGCCGTCAACTGTACGTTCTTGAAGTGAACTTGCGTCAGCAGCAAGCCATGTGGGTGGACCTTCATCATAGCATTTTCTATGAGGTAAGATGTGTTGTCGGTCAGCGAATGGTTGCTCTGTTGCAAAGCATATGCCATAGTACCCTCCTGATGTGCTCTATACACCACGCGGTGCAAACGCGCTGTCAACACATTGTGTTGCACAATTTGCTCCCAGACGCCTCATGCAATGGGCAGCAAAGCCTGCGTCCAGGTATGCATTGCACAGCTGCCTGGTGAGGTTGTCCATTCATGTCAAAGGGGCCCAGCATCTTTGCTCAGTACTGCTTGAAGACATCTCATCACAAACTGCAACATGCTCACTGGTGCAAAGCATTGCATCCAGGTTGCTGCTCTTGGGTGTAGTGCCAATGGTTCAGAAATTTGGATCTTTTGCACCTTATACAGTAGCAACATGCAGGTGTGGACCCCAGAGCAATGCGCCCGAGCCATTGTTGAGACTGGGCTACATTTTGTTGACGCCCTAGCCATAGCGCATTGCGTAGCTCAGCAAGTGCTAGGCAGTAAGGAGGTATTACGAGATGAAAAGCTGATATACCCAGATCAAACAAACTGAAGTTTTTGCACTGTGTAGCGCAACAGTGTGGACTGGCCTGGCACAGGGAACCATGAAGTGTCCGGTTAGCTGTGCATTGAGATAGATTGTTTGATATGAAACTGCTCTAAAACCAGATGCAGTGCATTGAGTAGGCAATCAATACTGCCAAGGTAGATACATGCCAAGTGGCCCAAGCCTTTGCAGGCAACAGAACTTGGCATCAGAGGCAACAGTCTGAAAAAGGTTTCCGCTACAGTAGCCTGAGCCCCGCAGCCGTGGTTTTACGTTCAACGGGGCAAGGCAGAATTAGCTACAGCCTCCTGCCTTGCCCCGCTTCGCTGTATGGAGACAACATATTGGTCACAGACCAGCCACAACACAGCTATCGATTGATATCAGCACACCACAGGCAGGTTCCCCCAGACAACTGACTGTCTTGTACACTTTGCACCACACTTATGACACTGCGCCGTCAGGCAGCATTGTGTGCCCTGTTCACAGCGGAGTGATTGAGGACTCGTGGGCTGGGCTGTACATCTTCTTCTTGGCTTGTTTCTATTATAATTTACAGGTATTCTACGAAGACGTCATTACGCCCTCCGATTCTGTGAGGTGCTTGTGGCGATCAAAGTGCTTGATATGTGATAACCTGCCGTGATGAACAGCATACACACTCCGACAGCAAAAGGTCCCTTGGCATCAGGCTCGTGCCAGCATCAGCAGTGCTTTGTGCCCAGAGGTCTTCGCTGTGGTCGGGACCGATCCAAGCACTCTTTTAAGCGGCACAGGCCTTGCTTCGCCAGCAGTAACAAGCCTCCCGACACTTGTGTTGATCTACCAGAACCAATCCCTAGCCTGCCATCCTGCGAGATTCGCAAGCAGCTTGAGCAGCTGTATCAACTTGAACACCCTCAGCACAGAGCTTGGAACACTTCCTCTCTATTCCAGGAAGTTGTAACGAGGGGCGTATCCCTTGAGCAGGCAGGCTTCTTGCCAGTACAGCCTTGCGCGCCCCCACCAGAGGCAAGCAAATTGAAGGATCCTGACAGCAAGCAACAGCGGGAGGACTATTATGCCAATGTTGGTGACGCTATCAGGACTTTGCGAGACGAAACACCATATTTGTTTCAGCAAGACCTGTCATGTAAGTGCAACAGATCACATAACTGTATCTGCTGCATGCTCATCAAAGCACTGTTCACCAGAGTGCGTCCTTCAGCTTTTGTTACTCCTGTGTGTTACTCCTGCCTTGAACACTTAGTGCTTAGTGTATACTGTTTTCCCAGTTATTGTCTATTGACTCCCCTGATGAGTCCCAAAGACAAGAAATGTAAATTGGTTGTGTAAGTCTTGCTTTGCCTGTGCAGATGATGTCTACCGGGAAGATATAGTCTTCACAGATAGCCGTAATGTGTTTCATGGCAAGAAAAACTACCGGACTATATTTTGGTCTCTCAGATTCCATGGCAGGTTGTTCTTCAGCCGCTTGACTGTCAATGTTTTGCGAATATGGCAGCCCAATGAGAATGCCATCAGGTGAGCCATCATACCCTCTTGCTGCCAGCACTGCTGTCACACATCGTGAGGTTCAAATATCAGGCTGCAAATGGTCTATTGTGCGCCAGCTGCTTTTGTATAATTCTGCCGCATGGCAATCACCATCAACTCTACAGCGTTGAAGCAGTGCCCATGGTGTTGATGTCCATGCAGATTGCGTTGGACAGTGCGTGGTGTTCCTAGAGTGCCTTGGGAGGCTGAAGGCATCTTTGATGGCATCTCAGAGTACAAGCTGGACCGAGAGGGCAAGATCTATGAGCACAAGATCACAAATGTGCAGATGCGTGATCCACCACTTGCCAGAAGCTTGACATCCATTGGCCTTAATATGATCCCAATTCCAAGGCTGCAAGGCGCCCCTCAGGTATGCCTTTTCTTCCATTTTCATCCTTGCAAAACTCTCTAAGTCTAGCTTGCACCTTTTTCAGTTGTGCTACATGGTCTGTAATATTCTGTGATGACTGCATGCAAGTGGTTTTGGCATCTCGCGTGATAAGATTCTGCTTGATGCAAGGGTGCTGGCTGCAACAACATGGGACACAAGAGTCGCATACATTCTCACTGGCCATAGCACTGCTTGCCACGTGCATTGTTGACAAAAGGAACTGCTAAAGGAAATTGGCATCTGCCATCTTGTCACATGTGGCTGGCAGTTCTTGTTCTGTCCTCTTGAGTGATAGCAGTGTTGCAGGCACCCTGCCCAGGTGCATTCTGCCAAGGGTTAGATGAAGAGGAGATGGGCAGAGGGCTGTCTGCATACATGATGCGGTTCAGCTGGATCCGGCTGTATGCAGCTTTGCTGGGAACTGTACAGCTGCTCAGAGGCCGAAAGCAGGCCAGTACTGTGCTGAATATGTAGGACATCTATTGCGATGGGCCTCACAGCAAGCACCTGTCTGTCATGCCAGTATTCTTTCTGTGGCACTGTGACTCTGTCTTGTGATTCCATTGTTCTGTGTCATTTCATTCTATGTTATTTCATTTGGAATTCTTCTGTATATTAATTTTTTTGTTGCTATCTACCAGTGTCGTTCAGGAAGTCCAATTGAGAAACACCTTGATCTTGCTTTGAACTTTCATGTAAGGATGATGATTGACAGTCTGGCCCTGTCAAAGAGGACTAACTGTCAGAGAATCGTTGAGCCAAATGCCACTGTTGAGCTTATGAGTCTGGCCACTCTTTCTGCTTCTCAACATACATACAAACTGCAGCTTGCTGAGGACACATTGCACCCCCAAACCATCACTGATTTCAGTACCACGGTCAGGATCCCTGGAAAGATTGGACACAGTGGTATCATTGTCAGGTTATATGATTGCGATTATGTCGTTACTAAGCTTCTTCAGAGCAAGCAGCAGCCTGCTACAAAGGGATCGGATCGCCTTGCTCGCTTGCAATGTCGTAAGAGTGCAACCATGCAATTGCAACTGTCAACTTTGCCCTTGTCTAACTTACAGCAGCATTAAGCAGCAAATTTGGGCAAAGATGTGTATAGCTTTGCATACAGTATGAAAAAATTGAGAGCTAACCCGTAACATAAACGCCAGGATGGAAGTCCTGTCAACTCTTGTGCCCAAAATTCGGCTCACACTTCATGGCGTTCACATGTCAGAGTTTGTGTCAATTCCAGTCAGTTCGAGCTGTTGCCAGGGGCAATCAATTGGTGCACTTGTTGCAACATGCCATTCCTCCTGTCGTTCGTTCGTAACCCAAACAACATCTTTCATGCGTAACGGAGCATTGTGCCCAGCCTCTGTTTTCCTAATCGGCCTGATGCAGCGGCACCTTCCAAGCTTGCCAGAAGACGCAATAGTGATGGGCTGTCTTGGTCTTGAGCCCTGGCCAACCTCTACGTTCTGAAGTTGCTGACACAGGTCAAAGCCTTCTTCCACCTGCAGTTTGGCGTGAATGTTGCTGTGTGGTCAAATGCATTGCGTACAGGGGAGCCATAGCAACATTGCCCTGCGTAAAGGTGCAATGGTGAGACAGGGTGGTTTGTTCAGAGCAAAGCAAAGCACGTGTCTCCAAGCAACCAGTAGCACAAGACAATGGTTTACCTTTCCAAACACAACATGCTTGCCATTCAACCATGGTGTGTCAGCCACTGTGATAAAGAATTGGGAGCCATTAGTATTGGGACCGGCATTTGCCATGCTGAGTGCACCAGGGAAATGAGCAATCTTGAAGTTTTCGTCTGCAAACTTTTTGCCATAGATGCTCTTGCCCCCCGTCCCATTGCCTCTGCACGATATTTTTTGATTTAGCTTTGTCTTGTCACACACAGGATTCTAAGCAGCGCACAGTATATACTTCGATATTGAAATGACAGTAATACCTCTCAAAGTCGCCACCCTGTAGAACAAAGTTCTTGATGACTCTGTGAAACGAGGTACCTTGATACCCAAACCCCTTCTCCCCAGTTGCTGCATAGCAAAGTAAGATCACACTAGAGGCAATACCACAGAAATATGTGATATGCCATACTGGCAGTCCTGGTTGTCACAATGAGCTTTGTCACATTACCCAAGGCAACAAAGTTGGCCGCCGTCTTTGGTACTATGTCACCAAAGACTCCAATCACCACTCTGCCGGCTGGTTTGCCACCCACTGTCAGATCAAAAAATACCTTATCTGTCACCGTCGTTGTCACACTGGGTTCAGCCCTGCAGCGTGCGGTACCGATTAGCCAGGTGGAGTTGGAGACTTCTGACAATGCCAAAAAGGCAGCATACCGCACTTACTGACCGCGCACTGGAGGCATGTAGTAACCCAAGACCTGCAGCTCCAAGCAGACACGCTCTGCGGTTGCTGTTGGAGGTACGATATTCTTCCGCGAGAGCAGTTGCATCCGCAGATTGCTGGTGACCCTCTGCTTGAACAACACGAGGTGACAAGACGCGTCGGCGAGCGGGCAGGGCAGTTGTAAAGCAGCGGGTGAACGTGCGGCGCTGCGTCGTTTCGGTGGTATGCGCAGCTACAACATGACAACGCAAGTGTGCTGCCATCTTCGCTAAAAAAATGGGTTTTCTTTAGTGCACAAGCAAAGCTTGCACAGGCACTGTGTCGGTGCATGCGTTACATGTAATAGGTCAGTGAGTCCAAACTGACAGCTCGAGCAGCAGGCTCAAAGAAGTCATATGCATACCAGTACTAGTGATATAGCAAAATGTCAGTACACACTCGAGTGACACCACAGATCTTGATCTTGCAGCAAAGTGCCATGCACTCATCAACAGAGTCAGCAAAGGAACTTCTTTGTGCCAGCTTACACTTGCTGAACCTTCAAGCATGCTTTAAAGCAGCACATGACATCACATGGTCTTGAGTCAGATCTCCTCATCATCTGACTCATCTGAGATCCTGATCTTCTCTATTGCTGACTTGATGAGGTTTGAGTCAGAGCTGCTGGGCTTGAGGTCGAGAGCTGTGTTGAAATGCCTGAGAGCGTCATTGTGCTGCTCCAGTTTCTTGTAGATCTTGCCCATCTGGAACCACACGCTTGCCTCATTTGGCGCTATCTCCTGTGCATGCCATTCACCAGATCAGAGACTTGACCCAAATACATACTCAGAACACCAACAATGCTCCAAACAACTGCTTGCTTTGCCACATGCAGAGCTCAAAGCACATGGTCAAAATCCACGCTGCACAAGTACAGCATGATTGGGGGTCGCCACTTTCTTGAGTCAACTCCAACACACAGGTCATCAGAAACAGCCAAACCCAGAGTCTGCAATTCACCCAATGCCTCTGATGCATGAGCGACTTTAGCGCTGCATCACTCGCAACCTTGTCTGAAAAGTGTGTGCTGTGGCTCAGTTTGCAAATTGGTTTCTGCATTTCTCAGTCTGGGCAGTGAAGAGCACCAACCTTAAGAGCTTCTAGCTCAAGGAGGGCAGGCTGATACTGCTCTTGACTCATCAGCACCGCAGCCTTCTCAAACTTGGCCAATGGATTCTTGGGGTCAGCATCAATTGCAGACTGCAGTCATTCCAGCGCATTCAGCAGCATGAATTCATGTTTCTATTGTACATAAGCACGCGCCATGTCAGATCCTTGGCTGCTTTGCAGCATTTGTCACCAAAAGAGTTCAGCAAAAGATGACAATGTCTCATGGGATGTGTATAGGCATACAAAACCAGCGCCTACACTTGCTGATGCAAGCGCTGGGTGTTGAATGCAGCATCAGGAATACCATTCCGTACTTCAAGTACTGTACTTCACATTCTTGCACTATTTGCAACACATGGGTGTAGCGACCACAAGCAGTGATCAAACAAAAAATGCTCCAAAGTTGGCACTGTGCTTGACTGCACACAAGACGAGCTCATCCACATGCACTCACTCGTCATCATTAACATCATTCTCTTGATGACATTTTGGATTGATGCCATTGATCAAACAAGTGCATGACCCTGGGGTCATGCACTCCTGAGGCTGGACTCCATGCAGCAATGCATTAGGTGGGCAGCACTTGCGCCAGCACATCTGCTGCATCCATCATCACAATAAGGACCCTTGCAAACACACACACACACACACACACACACCTGACGGACAACCTCACTTTAGACACAGACACAGTCTGAGCAACTGGCAGCAATGAGGTGGGATGTACCTGCAGCTGTTCCAGGGCATCAGCTGCACGCCCAATCTTGTGGAGAGCCACGCCAACATAGCAGCGCAGCACGCTGGAGCGCTGGTTGATAAGCAGGCTGCGCCTGAAGTGGTACTCAGCCATCTCATACTTCTCCTGCCTGAAGTAGATCTGACCCACCCCATACCTGCCACCAGGGTAGGGATAACGTTTCTGAATTTAGATTTCCAGTGTAGGGATGAGTTTCTGAATTAAAGTAGTTGTTTCGGGATTGAGAAGAGCTGAAACATCTCCACAGTGTAGAAAGGCGTTTTTACTGTCCCCAGACGTTTCTGAGATTAGATTTCCAGTGTAGGGATGACATTTCTGAAGTGAAAACAGACGTGGGATTGCAAAGAGCTCATGGTGGCACCACATCTTGTTTTCCTAGAAGGCTTGTCAAATGTGTTGTTGGGCGAGATTAATGACATGGGTGCAGTGTGAAGTGTGAGTGCGTGTTTGACAGAAAGCACAATGCGATGAGCATGGTTCCAAGCATGCAAGTGATGCATGGGGTGGAGTGTGTGCCTGATGCATTGTGTTGAGCATTGCCTGGCAATTGCTGCATGACTGCCTGCACTTTAAAGCATGTTCAGCAAACAAGAAAGCAGGCACATGACTGGCCTGAGCATAACAGAAAGGGAGTTGCCCGTATTGGTCATTGAAACAACCTGTATGCTGGCCTGCATAGCGTTTCCTCGGTTCCTGCTACGCCAGCCAACAAGCAGGTAAATTCTATGACAGATAAGGCCTGTTGCACCTGGAGGCAGACACAGCAGCTGGATCTGCTGTGACTGCCCCCATGCAGACCCTTTCAAATGCTGGAGACAGTAGCATGAGAGGTCTAGAAGCTTCCATGAGCAAAGGTGACGTACCAAGCGTTGTAGTGGCGGGGGTCCAGGCGCATGGCATGCCGGTAGCACTGCAGGCCCTTGTCAAAGTCTTCGTTGGCAAAGTACTCATGCCCCGCTAGAGTGTAGGCATATGTGAAACTGGGGTCCAGCTGCAGCGCCCTCTGGAAGAACTTGAGGGCGTTCTCGTGTTCCTGAAGCATGCCAGAAATCGCTTGCCTGTCATGTTGTGCTGCAGGGCTTGTGAGTTAGTGTCCTTTCATGTTCTTGTGTTCCTGAGGCATGCCAGAAATCGCTTGCCTGTCATGCTAGGCTGCAGGGCTTATAGGTTAGCGTCCTTTCATGGTGCCAACACCTGGTGCTCAAATGTGGTTCACAAGTCTCCCAAGACAACAGATGCTGTTAATTGCAGGCAAGGTGCTGCTTGTATGTCATGAAGACTCAAGGGTGGGCGACAGGCTGTGGAGGAAACGTGTTAATCACGGTTGGACCTCAGCGTGCCAGAAACGAGATTGGCCAATCTCCTGCAGACGTTGCAATTCGGAATGTGAGCAGTCGCCATTAGAAGAATGATTTGTATCAGAAGGGTAATACAGGGGAGTGCAAGGAAGGCAAATGCAGTCATGTGCAGAAGGACAAGCATTACAGCAGCAAGGCATATCCATAGGCTTCCTAGGACAAGGAGCTCACACCACAAGCTGCTTGCCCACCAGGCTGTGACAAAGGGCAGTCTGTACTTTTTGAAGGGAAAGCAAGTTGCCCATTTGGCTGTAGCAAAGGGTAGTGTGTACCTTTTGAAGGGAGAAGCAGTTGCCCATGCAAAGGGCAGTGTATACCTTTTGAAGGGAGAAGCAGTTGCCCATGATGGCCCAGGCATGGGGGGAGCGGCGGTCCTGGGCGATGGCTTCTTGGGCTAGGTAACTCACCTCCACCTCCCTCTTCATGTGCCACAGCACAGTGCTGTAAACCTCCAGCCCCTGCATTGCCCCACCCCTGATTGATTGATTGATTTTCACCTGTGCCAGCCTTTGCTCTCCTCATTAGCCAGGTAGGTAGCAGGTATTGCCCCACCCTGCTTAGCTACACACCCTGATGCAGCTGCAGCAGCCAGAGCAAGAAGAAGGGGTACTGCACAGGGAATGCACACCTCCTAGCACACCCCACCAGGGCCCTGGATGTTTAATCATGCCACTAGCCAGCGCAATTGAGAGCAGCCAGGCGAGGCTAAATAAATCAAATAAGCAATGTGCAATGTGCGGCTGTGATGTTGTTCAGTACTGACGACAATGATGATGGCCATGTGATACAGGACCACAACGTGTGTTAGTACTGAGAATCCAGCTTGGAAGTGCATGATGCTGCTGCACACACTTCCTTGCCTTCACCTGCTTCTACAGTCATATGTAAGACAAGAGCACATGATGACGCAACAAGGTGTCAGGGAAGCAGTGTCAGGGAAGCATCGTATACACAGCTTTAGAGGCCAGGACATACCATGCCATCAGCTGTGATCACCTTAGTGGCTTTTCTGCAGTACCTTTTGAGACACGTATGCCAGGCCAGCACATCAATTCACACAAAACAAGGGGAAGCATGTTTGACACTTGTCATGCACGTACCTAGCTCATCATGAGCTGGAAAGCGACTTTATTATTGTTATTATTATTGTTGTTGTTATTATTATTATTATTATTATTATTATCATCATCATCATCATCATCATCATCATCATCATCATCATCATCATCATTGTTATTATTGTTGTTGTTGTTGTTGTTGTTGTTGTTGTTGTTGTTGTTGTTATTGCTACTATTATTATCCTCATTATCATCATCAGCATTATATTATTGTTATTGTTATGCTTGACACAAAGCCTACCTCGAGTCTATGCCGATCCGCCTGGCGGGCAAACTCAAACACGTTGGCGGCAGCTGGGTAGTCCACCATCTCGTAGTAGGCGCGCCCCAGCTGGCACAGCACCCACCCCGTGTTGAATTGCGCTGGGCTCAGCTTATGGAACGCCACTGTTGCTTCCTGAACAGGACAGGAAAGCATATGCTCTTGTCAGCATCCAGTCAGCATCCAGTCGGCATCCAGTCAGCATCCAGTCAGTACTGGATTATGCAGGTCTGAGTGACTGCTGCTCTATGTGCTGAGGATGCAGGATCAGCTGTTGCACATGGTTTGCACCCACACGCAACTTCACAGCGTTATTCACACAGTTGCACCCATTGTTGCATGCTCAACATCACAACCAGACAGACAAACAGGTGGGCAGCAATCGGGTAGCAAATTCAGCTGAGCAGGCATGTCTGACATTTCCCCCTGTGGATCACATGTCCACGTGCAATAGTGAGAATTTGCGCTGTAAACAGCAGAGTGTTGGGAACAGAGACAGGGTGCATACTTGGCAGTGGTACTTGCTGAGCAGGCATGTCTGACATTTTGCCCTGTGGATCACATGTCAATGTGCGATAGTGCAAATTTATACTGTGAATAGCAGAAACTGGATAAGAGACAGGGTGCATACTTGGCAGTGGTACTTGCTGAGCAGGCTGTAGGCTTCCCCTATGGTTTGCAACAGCTGCAGAACTGCAGCATGGCCTGCCGGGGTCTTCTGGCCCTGTGCAGCCCCCATCTCTGGGCTCTGCTGAGAAGCACCTGCATCACACCTTTACTGCATCAGACGTGACAAAGCGTCACATGTGAAAGATTCACAGCATGAGGTGTGAGATTTTCACAGGGTCACATGCGCCAGGATTACAGCACTGGATGCAACAGATTCACAGCATTGGATGTGAGAGTTTCACAGCATCATATGGGAGAGGTTCACAGCATAGGTGAAAGAGTTACACAGCGTCAGATTGAGAGGTTCACAGCATTGGATGCAAAAAAATTGCAGCATCAAATCGAGAGGTTTACGGCATCATATGGGAGAGGTTTGCAGCATAGGTGTAAGAGTTACACAGTGTCAGATTGAGAGGTTCAAAGCATTGGACGCGACAATTTTGCAGCATCAGATTGAGAGGTTCACAGCATCAGACATAATAATAATAATTTACAGGCGTTCCAGCTAATCGTTCTGCCAGGTACCTACTAGGTGTGCCTAAACCCTAGTCCTGTGAGCCAACATGCACTAACATGAGACACTAGTTGCACCCAAGGGGTGTGCGCTGACAGGGCGAGTGCCATAGACGCGTTTGCGAGGCAGAAAACCTCTGCCCACTACCCGACACAAAAGCCTGAAAAATCAGCATGTTACCACTGAGGCTTGAACCCGTGACCTGCTGCGTCACATCCTGACACATAGCAGCTTATACCAAAGGGTCAGGCTCTCTGCAGGTGCAGTGAGTTGCTGCTTCCACCAGGCTTGTGCTGCTAAAAAAAGTGCCTTCAGCGTTTATGGTGCTGTCCGCCTGTACAGGCTAATGGTTTTAAGCAGTAAACCAGTGCAAGCTGGCGCAGGCATCACTTGTGAGTCTTGGCAAAGCATACATACAATGCGAAAATTACAGAGACTGTCTAGCAGCAAGCTGACATCCATTCCTATGCAGAGCGCCAATGAGTTAGTTTGGATGTGAAAGAAGGTGTCTACCATCTAGCTGACTGCTTTTCCTCCAGAGCCACAATGAGGCTTCTTGCTTATGAAGGATGGTAAGGAAAGTTGGATGTGAAAGATGGTGAGAAATGCTGGATGTGAAAGATATTGATGGAGGCTGGACATGAAAGATGGTGAGCAAAGCTGGATATGAAAGATGGTATGGAAAGCTGGATGTGAGAGATGGTAAGGAGAGGTCAGCTGGATGTGAAAGATGATAAGTATGCTGCTTGGGTGTGTAAGACGGTGAGAAGACTTGGATCTGAAAGATAAGTATGCTTGGTTGTGTAAGATGGCAACCTGAGGTGGAGGCAATGGCACCAGTGAGGAAAGCTGGATGTGAAGGACAGTAAGTATGCTGAGATGGTGACAAAAACTGGATGTGAAAGATGATCAGTATGGTTGGTTGTGTAAGATGGCAACCTGAAATGGAGGCAGTGGCACCAGTGAGGAAAGGTGGATGTGAAAGATGCTAAGCATGCTAAGTTGGTGAGAAAAACTGGATGTGAAAGATGATAAGTATGCTTGGATGTGACCTGAGGTGGAGGCAGTGGCACCAGTGAGAGCTCGGCGCTCAAGAGCCATCTGAGTCTCGCGGTGCTGCCGCGCCTGCAGAGCTGCCTGCACCTTCTGGGCAGAATCCAGAGGGGCAGGCGCTACCCTACTTCCTCGCCTGCTAGCACACACAAACACATGATCACGCACTCAGCCAGACGATCAGACATTTGTGCAGCCAATCATGGTGGCATGGGTTTGTTTGCTCACTCAGAAGACTGGGCCCTGCCTGTGTGCAGGACACAGGCGTGGAATGCTACATTGCTGACTGGAGCTTCACTAGCAGCACACACACACACACACACATACATTGTCATGTTGTCAAGTGAACACAAGCAATTTGGTTGCAAGAGCCATTCAGGCTAGCTACAGTAGTAAGGACCACAAGGTTGTGGTTGCAGTTGACCAGCTGGACGCACCAGCTACTATAGTAGACATCAGCAAGAGCACAAACTGTAGACAAACACCACAATGTTGCTTCAGAAAGGGCGCAAAGTGTGACAAACACCACAGTATGGCTCATGAAGATGGAGGGTTATGTGCACAGAAGGGGGATGGAAGGGGTGAACCCACCTGAGGGTGGCAGAGGGTTCTGAAAAGAGGCGGCCAGAAACCTTACGCAGCTTGCCAGTATCATCCATGAACTTCCACCTTTGGCTGTTGCTTGCCCCAGTCTGGGTGGGGCTAGGGGCTGGGTGGGTGCTGGGGGTGGCCGCCTGTGAGGCAGCAATCCCCCTGGGTGGGGGTGCCGCCCTGTAGGGCAGGGCTGGAGGGGCGGCATGTGAGTATCCTGAGGGAGAGGGGGTCACGAATGCCCCAGGGGAGGGGGTCTGCATGGGGTAGTCATTCTGCATGTCACAAAACCAGAATCAGACCATAGAAAGTGTCCTGGGTGAAGGTCTAGATACTGCTGTATAGATGACACTTAGTACTACTGATGCATTGTCTAACAGTATAGAAGCAAGGCAGTAAGCATGGCAGGGACCACAGATTGCACACAGAGTTCAAACTCATGAGCTTGCATGTGAGGATGAGTTGTGAGAATGAGGCTGACTGTGAGGATGACGTAATTGTAAGGATGAGCTGACTATGAGGATGGATCAAGTGTGAGGCTGAGCTGACTGGAGGATGACCTTACTGTAAGGGTGAGCTGACTGTGAGGATGAGCTAACTGCGGGGATGAGCTCTGAAAATGATGCTGACCGTGAGATTGAGTTGCCTGTGATGCTTTGGAGGCTGAGCTGACTATGAGGACGACCTCTTGATAAGGATGAGCTGACTGTGGGATAAGCCGACTGTGAGGATGAGCTAAATGTGGTATAAGCTCTCAGATGCAAGATCTGGTTTGTAGGATCTGCCGGAACTGACAATATGGCAGGGCTTATGTGAACAGCAGTCACAGGCCTAAAATGGCAATATGGCAGGTGTTGGGTGAAGAGCAGACACAGGCCTGTACCTGATGAAGCTGACGGCCAACAGGGAACTGGTCGGCAACTGAAGTGCTTGTCAACGCCAAGGGTGTCACTTCCATTCCTCTGCCTCCCTGCAACCCCAAACAAAGCCTAAAGTGTGAAGAAGATTCATACACTTCATATACTTTGCCTTATAGGGTCTGACACAGCAAACAGCTCATCCCCAAACAGATCAAAAAGTGTGCTTGTGCTTGATACCTTTCATATGCCTTGCCGGAGGGTATTGTAGGGTCTGTCACAGCAGACAGCTCATCACTGTTTCAACAAACAATGCAGCCTTTCATTACAAACTCAGTGTGGCAGGTCAAGACTGGCTTCAACAAAAGGCACAGCAGACAGCTCATCAATGTTTCAACAAACGATGCAGCATTGCATTACAAACTGGGTGCGGCAGTTCAGACTGGCTTCAACAAAAGGCCTCCAAAGGCCTGACTATGGGAAAACACAGGAAATTGAGTGAATGAGTGCCCTGATTCAGGTCCCAACAAAGGAGCAGGCAGCTTCAGTGACAGAAGAGCTGAGGTGTGTACCTGCTGGAATAGCAGACAGCTCATCAATGTTTCAACAAATGATGCGGCATTGCACTACAACCTTAGTGTGGCAGGTCAGACTGGCTTCAACAAAAGGCACAGCAGACAGCTCATCAACGTTTCAACAAATGATGCAGCACTGCACTACAAACTCAGTGTGGCAGGTCAAGAATGGCTTCAACAAGTGGCACAGCAGACATCTCATCAATGTTTCAACAAACGATGCAGCACTGCACTACAAACTCAGTGTGGCAGGTCAGACTGGCTTCAACAAAAGGCCTCCAAAGGCCTGACTATCGGAAAACACAGGTGATCGAGTGAATGAGTGCCCTGATTCAGGTCCCAACAAAGGAGCAAGCAGCGTCAGTGACAGAAGAGATGAGGTGTGTACCTGCTGGAATAGCAGACAGCTCATCAATAGTTGCACATGCGGCATTGCACTACAAACTTAGTGTGGCAGGTCAGAATGGCGTCAACAAAAGGTCTCAAAAGGTGAGGTTTGTACCTGTTGGAATATAGCTGCAGAGGGCGGAGGGCCAACATTGGTATTCTGCTGGGCTAGAGGTGTGCCGTGCTCTGGCACCATGCCTACATTGTTGCGCGCCAAAGCATGCTCATTGCTCAGCAGCTGTGCAGCATCATCTTCACCGCCTACATTGGGAAGGCACTGTAAGGTAATGTATTGTAACATAACGTGTTGTAATGGGAACAATGGCTGATTCACAGACTACTATGCAAAGGTGAAGTTAGCACATGATTGATACGTCACCTGCTGGGTTGCAATCAAGACACTCAAGCTGACAGAAAACTGATCAGATAAAGATTAGGCACATACACTGATAGTAAGCATATCAGGCTCACCAGAAGGCAAGGGGCATGCCAGCATGCAGCTCACCACCACCTTGCGTGCTTTTATAGCACAAAGCCACATATGGTTGTACAACCTGGTATGTGAATACATCTTGAGCCCTAGTGTGAGACTGGTGGCACCAGTTGTAAGCATGCTATGGCACTGTGAACTGATGTCAGTTGATGCTGTGTAACTTGTACATGACTCACCCAGCATGCACAGCTCCTCATAGGCTGACCACAGCAATGGATCCAGGGTGAGAGCAGCTTTGTGATATGACTGAGCGACCTTGTGCCGGTTAGTCAGACGGCATATCTTGCCAAGCAAGTAGAAGCCTGCTGCACCATTTGGAACCTGTATGCCACTTCAGAGACTCTTGGCATGCACATACAAATGCTGCATCAGCTCACAAGGCCATGTCGCAAACAAGCATGACAGAGCATTGCTGTTGCAACTGAGAGCGCATGCCTGTTCTGCACTTGGGGATGCTAAAGCTCAAGTGCTCTCTTCTGGTTTGCAGAGCAGCATGACGTACTTTGAGAAGCAACAATCATGATGTTGAAGCTGGATAGGTATGCATGCTGCGGTGATTGACATCATAACAGCCTTACATCAGTGCCATCGTTGTTTGGATTGAGGGCCTGCTCAGCTTCTGTGTACTTGTTCATGCTCATACAGCACTGAGCCAGCAACCAGCGGCTCTGCACATCTTGACTGCCTGTAAAAGCAGAGGATGCTGAACGAAAAGTGCACATCTCCATCAATGACATTGCAGTTGGTTCAGGCAGTCTGTCGCCTTGTGCAGCAAAAGTGCAGCAGACACTGTATGCATCCTAGGTGCATGAGAATTGCATGCATTGTATTGTATAAGCAAACCATCAGTGCAGTCACACACAGCAAATAGAGGAGCAAAGGACATGTTTACCCATGAGGAGGTGATATGCTCGATGTGCCTGATCTGATCTGTAGCAGCAGGTTGCCAGCAGGAAGGTGTTGGCCTGAAAGATGCAACACTTGCTGGATTGTCGGTCAAGTAAAGTCAGTTTTGACAATTTTAAAGGCATAACCGTGTTACAGCGCTGATTTGCCAATGATTGATGACTCCAGTCACCTCTGAAGGGTAGTCAGCGACCAGGCGCTCACACATGAAGCGCGCGTTGCTCATGAGGTACAGTGACAGACTCTCATTGACACAGGCGACCATATGACGCTCTGCTGCTGCATCGTCCATGTCTGTGAACATATGTACCAAAGCCTCTAGCGATTACTTGTTCGATTTGACGTCTGCAGGGACTTTTCGATCCAGACAGGACTACTGCCGAGGCTCACTGCTGCCTCCCTTAGGGAAAGATCAGCTGCAAAGACCTTTCTTGTCAGGGCAGCTCGCGCACAGCCTATGTCTCAGTCTCTCCTGGCAAATGAGCTGGGTCCCGGAGAAGCACCAGTGCAGCAAAGGTCATGGTGTGGCCGCAGCGTGTTCGTGCCTGTAACGTACGAGCAGCGCAGGCTGGAAAACGGCGATGTACCAAGATCAGTGCCGCCTGTGCTTGGTCAATGCTTCGATGTCCACCAAGAGGCTGTGCAGACTATCGCAGCAACGCTCTGCAACGAGGCGCACGTCTGACAAGGGGCCGCTGCGACCGCAACGTTCGTCAGACTTCCAAGTTTCGAGCGTATGAAATGGCTTGACGAAGAGGAATGGGAGCAGATCAGCTGTGACTAATTGAAGTTGACTCTCGAGCTGCAGTCCCTGCAATTCCTCTATCGAGCCATCAGTCCAGCCAACAGGTGCGACGAAGCGCATGTATCACGCCTCATTGTGTGGCCGTGACGCCTTTGAATTGCCTCCCACTCCACGTCGTGTATAGAGGAGGTTCGGCAAAGAGTATTGGCTTCGCCTGCCTTATGATCCGCTAAGACATACGCAACTTAGGTCATGTCTGGATTCTCTTTTGCCGTCGGCAATAAGAAGAAGACGCCATTTCAGGTAGGGCGCGGAGAGAACGGAAAAAACTGCCACAAAATTGCAGGGGAGTTCGCTCAGCTTGCTGTATGTGTTGCAGAAGCACAAGGAACAAGAGGAAGAGAAGAAGCGAGTGCGTGTGACCAGGCGTCTCGCACAAAGCCTGAGTTTTTGCAATTTGCTGTCGTTGCTGCTGTCTCCTGCTGTACCCTGCTGTCTTATGCTGCAGAAAGCAGATGCGGAGGCCGCTAAACTATATGAGGACTTCGTGGAGTCCTTTGCAGAAGATCCTGCAGAAAAGGGCCCAAAGGCTTTTGTACGTGGTGAAGTCATTCAGCCAGGACAGCGGCCTTCAGACTCAGGTGCCAATCTGCAACACAACAAGCTGCTTTGACATGCACGCTGCTTGAGACTGCAAGCCTGTTTGCAGGTGAACCTCCACGGCGTGCTGGCAAGTATGTTCCAAAGTTCCTGCCGCCTTCCATGGCTGCAGCACTGGCGACGCCTGAATCCAAGCCAAACTTCCTAGAGGTACCCAGCAAGACCTGCCGTGATGCATCTCATCTAACATTGCTGTCCACAATTGCACACATCTGTTGTTCACATTGTGGCTGCTTGACACTGACAAGCCTGCTTCAACGTCTGTTCTGTACGTGACGCTGCAATGGTGATGTCCTGCAGTCAGCTGTGTTGCCTCTGCCAACGCCTGCCACTGGTAGCAAAGGCAAACAACCCCGTCAAATTGATGCCATGTTAGAGAATCTGAAAAGGTAGGCAGGGTTTGCAGGTTTCAGGAGGGGGCCACATGGTATCGAATTCCTCACAAATGGGCACTGCAGGGCTCCTTTTTCTTGTAAACGAAACTCTTTGGCCATTTGGATGCCTATCAATGTGCTCGCATGATCAGAATGGACATCAGCCACTGAGCTGACCTATCGGCCTGAATGTCACTCAGACAAATGCTCAGCTCTGCTCAGCTGAAGTCATAGCCCCTGTCTGTTTGTTCTGTACTCTCACCCTTCAGGCTGCGGACCTTACCAGCTTCGCGCAGAAGCTTTGCTTGGTCACGGCATTTGTGCTTGACAGTTGCACTTTGCCAATCGTACTGCCACAGCCGCCAATGTGTTGCTGCAATCCCCTCACACAATGACCTCTGCCTCTGGCTTTCGCAGTCCTTGCGTGCCTGATGTGGTTGCCTACCTATGTGCAAAGCAAGGCAAATCGCAGGGAGCAAGAGCGGCGTGAGGAGCGGCAGAAGATGAGGGCGGATGCTGGGGGGGTGCTAGACCCCATGGATGATGAGGGGTCCTTTGATGATGGTGACCCTTACACTACTAATCTTTACATTGGTATGACATACACGCCTCATTGCAAGCTTGTGCGGTCTGCGTTGGGTCATGATCATGGTTGTGGAAGCTCGCAGTGTCTTCTGTCCCAGCCTTGCTGCCATCAGCCTGTGATTCTGTCTGAGCACGTGAAAGCAGCACGTCTGTCTGCAACATTGGTTTTGGGTTTGGCAGCATGTCTGTCTGCAGCTGTGATGAACACAGACATGTAGGCTGTTGAGGCATCTACCTGCTGTTGCTCTGCTTTTCTTCAAGTCCGAAGCTTTTTACTCTTTTGCATTACTGCTGTAAGCCCTCCAAGCTGACAGCTGCGTTTGAAACAAGGTTCACGTCAGCATATGCCACCTGCATAGTACTGTCAATACTGCACGCACGGGAGTGTTACTGTGATAGTGCATTCACAATGATACGCGGTGGGTACTTTGCATTGCCAACACCATACTTTTGCTGCAGGCAATCTGTCAACCGACATCAATGAGGAGATCCTGAAGAAGGAGTTTGGCCGGTTTGGCAACCTGGCAAGTGTGAAGATCATGTGGCCACGTGATGATGATCAAAGGCGTAGGGGCCGCAACTGTGGCTTTGTGGCTTATATGGTCAGTCCTGTAGATTACAGACTGTGTTGTAGCCCTGTTCAGCCTGCATACCTTGTCAATGACAGCTTCTAGCTGATGATCTGCACATGGCATTCTGGCTGCTGTAAGACACATCCTGTGGCCCGCTTTTGGATTACTGTAACCGACTATTGTTTCAGCAGAGCATAAGGCCTGCATTCATAGCTGAGGGAGACCTGATGTGTGACTTTGCAAGCATGCCTCCTTCCTTGTTACATCATTCCGTTGTCAAAGTTGCACTTCAGGCTGCATTAAAATAGGGTCGCTGCAGCAGCAACTCCAGGTGTCAGTCAATAGCATCATTGAGTCATATGTGTAAATCTCCAGAATGCATGGCTTTGCCAGCTGAACTATTCTAGCGTGCTTTTGGCTGCAGCATTGCAGGATGTCAACAGCACATGACTCTTGACAGCTACAGAGGCTCATCTTGCAGCAGCCTACCAGAACAATACACATCCTGCATGTTGTTGAAAGTTGCTGGGGGCAACCCCAGACCCTTCTGCATCGAATCTGTTTAGAGAGTAAGAGAATTGACATGTGTGTTCTGAGCTGCTTCCATGTCGAACACCTTGAACACTTAGTGCTTAGTGTATATTGTTTTCCCAGTTATTGTCTATTGACTCCCCTGATGAGTCCTAAAAACAACAAGAAATGTAATTGATTGATTGATTGATGTGCAGAATCGAGAAGAGGCCCAGCGTGCCAAGGATGATCTGAATGGCATCATGCTGCATGACAATGAGCTGCGCATTGGCTGGGGCAAAGCCATCCCCATCCCTTCAGCCCCCATGTTTGTGCTGAACCCCCCTGGGGGTGTGGCCCCTGCGAGGGGGGCCACCATTGCCCCCCCAGGGGCGCTTGCGGCAGCCCTAGGGCCTTGGGGCGTGCCTGGTGCACATGACCCAAATGTCCCTATAGGTCAGCCAGCTGCACCAAAGACTTTGATCGTTTCAGAACCTCATTGAAACTTGCACAGGGAGTCATCAGCAGAGCAGCTGACAGGAGTGTGAGACCAAGTGTGCTGCACAAGGCACTTCATACACGCTTACTGAGCGTGCAAAGTGGCTTTACGGTGTGCCTTTCGCGCCTGTTCTTTCTGCAAGTATAGCTTCCATCTGCACATGCTGCATACAGAGTAGCCTTGAATCACTGGGCATCCCAGCATAATACTTGGCTTCCCATCAAATTGACGCCAAAAGGTGTAGTCTTTTTTTTCCTAGCCTTGAATCTGGCTTGCTGAACAAAGTGGTTGTTATACAGATGCTTGCTGTTGGTCTGATGCAGTGCCAGACATTGAGGTTGGCTTCCCATCAGATGAGCGCATCCGATACATCATTGACACCATGGCTGTCTATGTCATGCAAGATGGCTGTCCCTTTGAGCAAGCAGTCATGCTCAAGGAGCAGAACAACCCTGAGTTCCGCTTCCTGTTTGACCTGAAAATCCCCGAGCATGTTTACTATCGTTGGCGCCTGTATGCCTTGGCTAATGAAGACTCGTTGAGGAGCTGGCGAGTTGAGCCCTTTTCAATGGTTGAAAAAACTGCCAGGCAAGTCTGACCTTTGCATCAGCAGCAAAGTTGCTTCTGTTGTGACCAGCAATGTGATCATTTGCAGCTGTGAGTTCAACATTCAGCAGTGCTGAGGCGCACATGCAAAAGTACATGGGGCTGCAGGCTAGCAAGCAGTCAAGCCTCTGTTGCCCTTGCTGCACAGCTGTTGCACTTGAGATCGGCCGACTAATTGCCATAAGTCGTTCAATGATATCTTTTGCTATGTCCCGCGCGTACCTAGCTTGTCCCGCACGTACCTAGCTCCTCATGAAATAGAGAGAATTTTAGTGTTATTATTACTATTTTGCTATGCTGATAAGGTCTGTTTCAAGTTGATTCCTGTCTGCCCCTCATTATTGCGTCATCTCTTCACCAAGCGACATAGTATCATTGTCTTTCCTGTGGTGTGACTCACATTGCAACTTGGATGCAGGTGGATACCCCCTGCCATGACCCTGGCAGGCACACACCATCAGACAGCAGCCCAGAGGGGCGGCGAGGCCAAGGACAAGGACAAACCCCTCTCAGATACGCAGCGTGACAGGTCACAACCCTTCCCCACATGATGCATGTGCTGGAACTCACATTCGACTGCGCAGCTGCCCAACAACCTCTTGGCATTCTTTTTCATGTTTGTGTGACATGGCAAGCATGTCAAGAACCCTACATGCCATGACAGCAGGACTCTGGCACTAGCACCAGACACACCTTGCGCATGAAACAAAGGCATGCTGAACTCGCACACCTAGCTCACAATGAGTGCGCAGTGTGTATGTGTCACAATTTGGAGTTGCTACAAAGCAATCTAATCTGCTTGCCTGTTGCATTAGTAAGCATTGTGGAGGGCGTCCTCACACAATTTTTTTTAAACAATATTTTGTTCGATAGTGAATATTTTTATCAATATATGGTGCAGGTTCGAGGACCTGTTGCGCAGCCTGACAGTGGAGCGCAAGGACATCTGTGATGCCATGATCTTTGCCCTCGACAATGCTGACTCAGCCTTTGAGGTGCGCTCACCAGCCCTTCAAGCTTCCCTAGGGTTCAGGAGGGTTTAGGGTTTATCAATGCCCATAAGCTCATATAATTTGCGGTCAGCTGGTCACTAACACCTTTCTGTTCCCCTTGAGGCTTCGCGCATATATACAGACATACCAAAGGTTTCTTACTGACATACATTCAGCATTTTATCTCTAAAGTATCACCAGTGACACAACCTAATAAGCTCAGCTGTGCATTGCTTGCTGCTTCCAATCAGGCTAGTGCAGGAAATCACTAGATGCAAAAGTTGAGCTGCTTACAGACCGTCAAGGTCCCACAGACATTCCCCATCTTTGTCAGCCTATTGCAGATAGCACAGAATCTTGACTGATGCCCTGAGTCAATCGCCTTAGGCATTGCCTTGTTATTTACTGTTGCTGGTCAATGCGTTGCCAACAACAGAGACGTTGACTGCTGCCTTGATCAGTTCAATATCGCCATGCAGTGACGCTAACCATCCCTATTGGCATATTGCAGATTGTAGAGATTCTGACAGATGCCCTGACACTGTCTGAGACGCCCATCCCAACTAAGGTTGCCAGGCTCTTTTTGACTTCTGACGTGCTGCATAACAGCACTGCTCCTGTCAGAAACGCCTCAAGATACAGAAGCCACATGGAGACATCTCTGCCAGACATCTTTGAAAGCCTACAGGCATGCCTCATACTACTGTGCTTCTGAAGCCCTCCTCAAGCCTGCCTTGACTCGAAGCTTTTCTCGCAATTTTGTTTTTTCTTCGCAATACTGTTCTTCTCGCAAATTTGTTTTTGAGAAACCTGTTCAGTGTCTTTGGGTCTGGATCTGAGGGATACTAAAAACACAGACTGTGAGACATGAGACAAATGCTAGAGGATGGTGCATCATCCTCTGTTTAACCTAAGTCCGAGCTGCAGCTCCTGTTAGCGCGGCCCACAGCATGTCGCCTGCTTCTGAGGCCGCCTTTTGTGGCTTGATGTGTTTGAGTAGAGTTGCAGATGCACTGCACCAACATGCATATACAGCAACAGGCAGTGTCTGTGAGAGTGTGACAGTCACACTGCATATGTAGCAGCAGACATAACATCCATCACTCATCCATCACATCTGAAATTTGACAATGTCTGGCCAATTGACCGCTCACTGTTGCAATATTGGGATCTCCTCTTGATGCATCATTGGGATGTTGTACACACACTCGCTGACTTTCACTAGTGAAAAAAAACTTGATGTTGTACACACACTTGCTGACTTTCACCGGTAAACAATTTGATGTTGTACACACACTTGCTGACTTTCACTAGTGAACAACTTGATGTTGTACTGGTGAAAAAGATTGTCACATGGTTGCAGGAGACGTACAGGGCATGTGAGAGCCGCATGACGCAGGAGGGGCTGCGGCGCCACGTGCTGAGAGTGCTGCGCATGTGGCGCACCTGGTCCATCTTCTCAGATGACTTCCTCAATGGCCTCCAGGTCGGGTTTGTCACCTCTCCCAGTTGTCCCGACTTGACGATCCTGCTGCACCTACGCTTGGCTGATCGCATCTCTGTTTTGATGGTCCTGCTGCGCCTGCATTTGGTTGACCTAAAGCACCTCCCCAATGTACAAATGCGTTCTTACTGTCCCCAGGCATTACTTGGATTCAATATGCATTGTAGAATGGTCGACTAAAAACAGACGTGTTGGGATTGAAAAGAGCCTTCTGTGTCTGTCATCTTGACGTGCTTTGATATGTCTTCGCATGCATGGCGGCATGGGTCACAGTCTGGCAGGCTTGCAGCTGTTGTCTCAGGACAGCAGGCTCTGCCTTGAGCTCTGTCTCAAGCATGCATTTGATTGATTCAGCAACGTCAAGTCAAGCCCAGGAAGATGCTGCTGGACTGTCTATCATCTGCTCATGTGCACACCGATACATGTCTACATAAGTCTAGCATCACAGTGCATAGCTCCGAGTGCCCCATTTTCATTATTCCATCCTTACCATTTGTTTGGAAAGGCAGACTACCAACACAGTGCAGGACATATTTGTTGTGTCCTTGAAGTACAAGCTGAAAGTCAAAACTGCCTGCGCTGCATACTTGAGCAAATGTATGCTGCTACAGCCAACCTTTTGCCATGAGCTTGCATCCCCAGCAGGAATGCAAGCAACTCAGCAACTTGGTGCTGCTGCTTGAGGATGGGCATGCAGAGATTACCAAAGGGCCGTTCATGCCCTGCAGGCATGCTGATTGTCAGGGAATAGCATGGCACATCGTCACCATTGGCCTTTCTGTTCATCACTTCAGGCTGGGGGAACTGTTTATCCTTGCAGGACGCTGCTGCATACTTGCCTGATCACTGCCTACCTGTCCCTGCTGTCTATACATTGGTCTGGATGGCTTCTGATACGCTTTAGCTTCAAGGGTTTATCCCACGTGTAGGAGCTTGCGCTTTGGGTTGAGGCATCCTGCGCACTGCCTGTCACATCACTCATCAGGTGGAGTTTGGGCTAGGTGCTATGTACAGGAACCAGAACATGAATGTCACAGCCAGAACTGTGTTACTGGCTGTCACATTGATGTTTTGGTTTCTGCACGTGGCACCTAGCCCAGGCTTGGTGTGATGATCGATTTGACTGTCACTCATTGCATGGCGTATGATGTGGTAATCATCAAATACCACATACGGGGTACCACTAGATGAAAGCTTGGTGTCATCCCAGGCAGGGGTTGGTCAGAAAACTTGTGTAGTGTCCCATCATCAACAGTGCAACAGCATGCATCAATGGTGCAAGCAGTATCTGAGTAGCCAATAGCTTGCCAAGCGTCCCAGCAGTCTCAAGCAGGAACACAGAAAACCCAACTCTGCAGTAGCTCAATTGCTCGCTGCTGCCACAGGCAACCTGTTTGCAAGGTGCTTCAGCAGTATTGAGCAGAAGCAGAACCAGAGGAAACACAGTTGTGCAGTAGCTCAGGTGCTCAATGCTTTTTATTAGCAACAGGATTCAAGGATTTATGTTGTAATAAAACCGTTTCTTTGCTGCAGGCGACCTTTTTGAGGGGTGCTTCAGCGCTGTCCAACAGGAAGGCAGAGAACCCGGTGCTGGCTGGTGAGCTGGAGCAGCTGCAGGACGACCAGCTGGACACGCGCTGCAGGCGGAATGGCCTTTCCAAGAAGGGAGGCAGAGACATGCAGGTCTGCCCTTCCTGCATCTAGAAAAGAACAGAAAAGAACAGAAAAGAAAGGAAAAGGAAAGAAAAGAAATGATGTACCTGGCTAACCAGCCTCAACGCAAGAACACACGAATCATGGACAACATAATTGACTTTTTTGATTCCCAATTAAGTGATGCATGTTGCATCAAGTCGCCATCGTGTCCATTCCGCCAGCACTGCTGTCAGATTGGTGCCCGTCACACAGCTTGTCATGTCTTTCAGGTTCAGAGGCTGCTGGAGCTGCAGAGCTACCTCAACGGAGGCGTGTCAGACTGGCCAGCTTCAGTCCAAACCCCTGCTGTCAAGCAGGAAGTTCACGTGCCTGAGCCCACAGGCCACAACCGCCCTGTTCTCAACCCCGGCCCAGATGCAGACCAGCTCTTGCAGAGTGTCAAGTTTGAGGCTCCGCATGCTGTTGCTCGGCCAGCAACTGCAGCGCCGGTGTCTAAGTGGACGCTTGCTGAAGACTCAGAAGCTGACCAACCGGCCATTCCTGTGTCTAAGTGGGTTGCACAAGAGGTGAGAACCTGCTGAAGCTGGCAGTTGAAGCCATGTGAGATCAGCCACTCTAGTAGATGTGTTAGCCGATCTGAGGTGCCTATGTTAATGTGTGGAGCTGAATTGAGCTTGTGTTGCCATGTCTGTGCAGCTGGGTTGCTTGGAAGCTGTCAACTCTCTGATATGTGCACACATGCATTGACACCAGTTTTGACAGGAAAGCAATTTGTGCGTGAAACACCGCTTTTGGCAGCAGCTGGCATAAGCTGAAGCTGGACCTTCATGGCAGTCACCACTACCGTGTGTAGGCATAGTAGCTGGATGTTTACTTTGTGTTGAATATTTAGATGTATTTATCATACATACATTTGATAAAAACCTTATATGTCGATCTGCAGGCAGCTTTGCAATCAGTGAAGGAGGAAGAGGAAGCTCCACCCCCGCTGCCAGTGGAGGCACCCCCCAGGCCCCCCACTGCCACCCCGGTCTCCAAGTGGACCCTAGTGGACTATGATGAGGACAACCCACCAGATGACCTAGAAGGGTAAGCAGCTTCATGCAATGATTTGGAGCATTCTATTTGGGTCGGCGTTCTGCTAGGGCAAGTTTTTTGTCAACTATTGAGGCTTGTCAAGAATGTTCATCAATTCCAAATGGGACAGGACAGACGCCACCAGCTACATGTGCATCCGAAGCTTGCTCATGAATGCAAGAACCCACCGGCCAGGACATTGGCACTAAATTGTCTGCACATTGTAGTTGCTTGGTGAACAGCAAAATGCAACTTTGAGCTCGATGATTTTTATGTTGACCAGCTACATCTCACACAACTTTCTCACCTTTGATGAAATGTTTGCTCAGGCAAGATGGGGGCGACATCTTTAGTGGAGGGGAAGGTGACACCCCAATCATGGGCAAGGACCCGGGGGCTGACCCACCCACTCAGCAAGCGGCTGCCGCCGAAGCTGGCAGGGCAGGGCAGGCAGGACTGCCCTCAGAGGCCCCAGGGCCAGACAGGAAGGGAGCAGATCTGCGCAATGATGCGGCAGAGGAAGAACGGAGGCAAAAGTTGAGACAGGTGTGAGCTTTTGCTCCTTGACAGTACAATGGGAGCACAGCTGAAGCTGCAAGCACAAGCTACATCACTCAATGCAACTGGAATGGCAAGTCAGCATGAGATCAGCTGATTTGCATTGTGTTGCACTTGTGCATGGATGCATCAGCATCCTGTGCAGGCAAGTGCATCCCACCTTGAAGTGACATCCTGCTTGTGCTTGCGCGCTGACAAGCTGGTGTCTTAGGTTGAGCTAGCAGTGATGGTGTTTCGAGAAAAGCTTGAAGAGGATCCCGGGGATAAGACCAAGTCCCAGGTGGATGCAGAAGTGTCAGAGCACCGGGCCAGACTGATTGCAGATGCAGAACAGAGCAAGAAGGCTGAGTCCAGTGCCAAGTCTGATAGCAAGGGCGGGCGTACCAGGTATGCCTGCGTGTGCATCAGCAGCAAGCTTCTGGTGTGGGCAGGATTGTACTGTTTCATGCGTGTAGGGTGTGATGTGTTGCAAACTGGCTAGGGTTTGCGGTCTTGCAGGCGGGCTCTGATGCAAGACTGCTGGCTGTTTTCTGTATTACCTAAAGGCAGACAGTGTTGTGTATTGGCATTTGTGGGTTGTGGTTGGGGTGGTGAGCTGCTTGCAATGTTTAAGTCCAACAGCAGCAAAGTGTGAACTTTCAAACATGGTTACTGATTGAGAGGCTTCCATTCTGTGCGTAGTGACAAAACGCAAGTTTAGTCATGATTGCTTGCTGTGCGACACTTTGCATGTATTCGTGCACAAATCTCTAGGGTCATGTTGGTCAAAGTGATGCTGGAACCATGTTTCAAAGCATGCCTCGGCAATCATGTACTTGAATTGTTATTGTTTCTGCTAAGAGTCACTTTACTGACCGTGTGCCTGGTCTCCATTGAGTAGGGCTGCAGACAAAGGCAAAGTGCGCGATGTTGACAAGCACAAAGACACAGTAGAAAAGACTAAAAAGCAGGGCAAGTCTGACCTCAAGTCTAGCAGCAAAGATAGCAAGCCTAGCCGGCGTGACTCAACAAAGGATGATTCAAAGCTCAGCAGGCGAGGATCTGATCTCAAATCAGATCAAGGCAGCAAACGGCGGCGCAGCCGAACCAGAAGCCCCAGTTCTTCGAGCCGATCTTCCAGCAGAAGTCGGTCATATGACCGTCAGTCATCCAGGAAAGATAAGAGCAGTCGGTCTGTCAAACAGAAGGACAAAGATGTGAAGGGCAGCAAAAGTGGGAGAAGCAGGGATAAAGGTGGTAGGAGTAGGTCTAGATCCCCTGAGCAGCGTGTGAGCAAGTCTAAAAGCAGTAGACATGATAAGGAAGACAGCAAAAAGAAACGCAGTAGGAGCAGGAGTAGAGATAGGACTAGGCATAAGAGCAGGTCACGCAGCAGGTCACGGGATAAAAAAAGCCGCAAGCGATGAGGTGTGTAGGCTGTCGTGAAGCAGGCATTTTTGTGTTATGTTGACACTTCTGTGTGCTGCCATCTGGCAATATTTGCATTGCTGCTACAGCAGCAGTTGCGTATCAGCAAGAGTTTATGGTGTTCTCTGTGTCTGCTGACATGTCAAGTTTATACTGCTAGACATGTGGGAACATATGGCTTGTTCCATGCCGGTTAAAGCCCTGCATACTAAGCACTGGTCATGATGTATTATGGTGCCCGTATATGATTGACGTTAAATTTGTGCTGCTATAGCCTTGCACCCATGCGTTCAGCCTTGGCAGATCTTTTCATCTTTGTTTGCAACAGGGCTGCACATGCAATGTGCAAACCACACTGCCCCACAACACACCAGCTAAGTGGGATATTCAGGTTTCTGTCGGATCATTTGACTGGCTGATGCTGCCTAAGCCATGGTAGAGCTTGGCATGCAGGGGGTAACCCTTGTCCTTGATATGTGACAGCAGCAGCAGAGCTTGCTATCCGAAAAAGCATCCATCACCATCTTCACAATTAGTGATAATGCGACTTGCAGCAAAAATCATCTGCTGCTGCTCGTTGAAAGGACAAACATATCAGCAACAGTATTTTCCATCCTCAAATCATTTATGACAAGCACAATCATGCTGCACATGCCGTATTAGACCACCAGCATCAGTCTCACAACTGTTAGGAGCCCATGACAACAGATGATTCGACGCAGAGCAACTGATGGGTCTGCGAGATACGCACATCCCTTACAGTACTGCGGCTTGAAGACATGTTCTGACAAAAACTCTGGCCTCACACGTCTGCTTGCTGAGTAGCAGCTTGCGTTGCTGGATGCTATAACATTACAATAGACTGTTTGAAGTCTGGGGCAAAGAGTGCAGATGTGGAAACTGGCATAGTGAAGTGCTTTCAGTGCCTGTGGTGCATCTTCTCCTTTTCCAGGAAGTTGTTGGCATACCTGCAGAGGACAAACAAGTGATTCGATTGGCAAGTTTATGACTCCGTGAGCAACCAGTCAAAGCAAGGACTCACGCAAAAGTGGCTGCGACAGGAGCAATGAAAAACACCCCAACATCCACCCAGTTCTGCAGACAGCCCAGTCGAAATCAGCGCACTGCCATGACTAGAGGATTGATGTCAGTTTGCAGCTGTCTCACCTCTGAGAACTTTCTGTGTAACTTTTCTGGCACATCCTTGAACACACCGTTCATGACAGTCTGTTCGAAGGGTGACAAAGTATATACAACTTCCCTCAGACGAATTGGCACCTTGCCCATCTTGATCTGCAGGCGTCAGGACAGCGGTGAGGACTTCACCGATGGAAGTGATGAATCGCAGCAGCACGATGCAAACAGTCATGCACAGAGATGGCAAACTCACCCGATGCCCTAGATCAGACGGTTTGACCAGCAAGAGCTACAGTAGCGCGTTCGGACTGCCTTAGTGTCACGGGTGCAGTTTTTGCTGCCTGTCGAGTTTTGCCCGGGAACGAACGAGCACTCGAAGGATCTTCTTCATTTGTCGGTTAGGCACGCTCACCATCATCATCGGCTCCGGTAGATCACGGAACGCGCCCCTATGACACCTCTCAGCTATCCTTTCTCAAAAGTCGCGTGCTGCCGTTGTCAGTATTGCAGCAGCATTGGCCATTCGCATTCTGTAAATGTCACAGTGTTACAGGATGTCGCTTTAAGCATTTAGCAAAATCCTGCTGAACAAGGATGCAAGCTTGATTGTGCACAGAGAGGCAGCATGAAAGTTAACATAATAGGGTAGCTGACTTAGCACCAAGCATGACTGAAGAAAATGTGACAAGGTCCAGAAGCTGCGCTGCAATGCAGTAAGCAAGCCGGAACCAAAGGCAGTGTGACCTAAGCGAGGTAAGCAAGGGAACTGCAGAACATAGAATAAGTTCAAAGCACCACACTACACTCTGGACCCAACAAGACTACTCATATAGGACAGCAAAATGGCACTACTCTCTCCGAGGTCTGACACGCCGTGCTTCATCTTCAGGGTTGTGATCACGTGGGTGCACATGGGGCCCATGCCTGCCCCTCTCACGATCACTACGGTGCTGAGTCCTGTCATTGTTTGCCACTGCTATGGTGTGCAGCAGCTCAGCCTGCACATTGACACAACGCAAACTTAGCAACCCAGAAGCATTAACACCCATTGAATAAACATGCCAAGTCACCGGCACAAGTGACTCTCAGTCAGACACTGCAGTGCAAATGACCACATTTCAGCGTCCAGGCCTCATAGGCACCAATGGTCCAAAGGTGCATGGCTGACAGACTGAACACCAAGCCATGTTTGAGCTACTGCAAACGCATTAAAAAGTACCAAGCTCTAGCTCTGGTCAAGCTGGAAAGGGTTGCTAGCTGCCCTTTCTGTGCTTGCACTTCGGCTCTCTCACGAAGAACTGCCTCTGCAAAGCTGAGGGCAGCAGAGCATGTGGTTGACACTACCAGGACAGTACCTAGCTCATCATGAGCTGAAATGCAATACAATTATTATAATCAGGATTTATTATCAGTATTATTACTAGTATTATTATTATTACTATTATTATAACTATCATCATTAGTACCTGCAGCTGGGGGCAGGAGCTGATCATGTGGTGGTAGCCCTCCGAGCACATCACTGTGGACAGATTGCGGCTGGCAAACTCCAGGCACACCCTCTTTAGCTCCTCCGCATGATTCTGCTCCGCCAGAGTCAACGTGGTGGCCACTGTGTCTACCTGAACCATCAATCTCATCACTGTCAAGAGGCACTCCTTGACCTGACACCTGTTGAAGCTGGAGCTCTGTAGGGCGGGTTGTCAGCAACTTGGCATTGAAACTTTGGACTGGAGCTTGCTTCACAAGGTTGGTTGTGCTCTGCAACTTGTCAGTATTGCTGACGGTGATGCACCCAGGGCAACAGCAAGGCACTTGTGCAAAAGAGGAAGTGACAAACGTGTAGCCAGAGCGACAGCAAAGCACTTTGGCGTCAGAAATCAATACCTCGACAGTCTCACAGAGGCGTCTCTCACAGATGCGGCGCAGTCTGGGCAGCTGGAAGCGATCTGCAGCAACCAGCAAGTGCTGCGCCATGGCACAGTCTAGATTGCTGCCTTCCAGCTCCTGCATCATCAAAACAATTTTTTCCTTTAAAACGGGGTTTAAGGTTTAGGATTTAGGATTTAGGGTTTTGTTTGTTGGAAAAAAGGGCGAAAAAGGAGGGTTTTTGGCACCTATCCCAAACAAGAATACTATTTTAACTGTGTCACACCTCGCATCTAAAGGGAAAAAAGGGAAAAGTTGAAGCTTTTCAGCGATCATGACGGGAGCCTCATGAGGCGGCAGCCCGGAGCTACCTTACGTGCACTTGACGCTGCTGAGTGTGAGTGTGTAAGTGTCACAGACTGCTGCACTCCTGATTCGTCAGACAGCTAACAATTGCAGTGTGCTTGTGCGTCACAAGCTGCTGTACACTTAATTTGGTTGCACGCTGATGAGTGCAGTATGGCAGCACTGCTGGGGAGCATGTGAGCATACATGTATAAGCTGCTGATGACAAATGTCAAGTCTGTCAGGAGCATATTGACTATGACTCTGCTGACATGCGTGGACACTGTGCTGAAACAGCCTTGCTTAGCCATTTCAAAAGCCTCTGATGATAACAGAGACGTGAACTGGAGACAATATATATATGGAAATTTCTCACCTCTGGGAGCTGATCTGTGTAGGTGAAGTAGAGGAGTGCCTGGAAGACAGGCTTGCGCACATCCTTGATGTCCACGTCCCCCTCCTGCCCTTCTCTCATTGGGGCATTCAGCAATGCCCTGCAGGGTCAGACAGGGCAGAGTCAGACAGGGCAGACGCAAAAGGCCACCCCAGATGTCAGCATCCCACTGCCGGCAACACACTCACTTGCAAGCTACTTTTGCAGCATGCTTCTGATGAATGACTTTCCTTTCAGCAAGTTTTCTGTTTGCAAAGCAGACAGCACTACTGTCATGCAGATGGCATGAAAGCACATGCATGTTTGGCAGGAGACTTTCAGAGGAAGATGAACAGTGTAGTTGCCACTTACCTAAAGACAGGGGATCTGGCAGTTAGGATGAACTTGTGTGCTGCCAGCTCCTCTTCTTCCACCTTGAACCTGACATCTGCTGCCTGGCCAGATTCCAGCAGCTGCGCCATGTCATGACCTAAGCTGGGGGGAGGCACCTGCGACGCACACACGCACACTCTCAGACAAACAGACCCAGAGGACAGAGCTGCAGTTTTGTCCTAGCAGACCACATTTTTTGAGGGAGTGAATACTATTTTTGGAGGGACTCTTTTTTGGGGATGGTATACTCCTTTTTAAAGCGGGACAGGGTGGGGAAAGGCGGGGGGGGGGAGGGGTCTGGAATAAGGCAATCGAAAATCAAGCCGGCATCAAAATTAGGGACCTTCAGGCTCTGGTGCCTCTGCCCACACAATGCAGCTGTTGTGATGGTACATGCACACAAGCTTTGCAGCTGAGTGTCTCTAAGTGCTCACCAGCACCAGCACCTGCAGAGTGCTGAGAACACCAAATACAACAAAATACCTGGGCACATGTGACATCATGACATGAACAACAATGGTGTTCAGACTGCGTTCAGCGTTAGAGAAGAAGAAGATGAAGATCAACAGCATTCTTGGGATTGGTTAATTAAGGGCCTTGGGGGCTTTGCTAGGTTGCTTGAGACCTGCGTTCTCGCCAACTTGCACATCATTGGGTAGGCGCACTGTACACAGTTTGACCTTTGACAGGCTTTTCACAGCAAGCGCCTTGAAGATACCTCTGGACACGCAGCACTTACATGTGAGATAGAGGAGCTCTTTTCAATCCCGAAACGTCAATTTTCATTCAGAAACGTCAATCCTACACTGGACATCTAAACTCGAAAACGTCTGGGAACAGTAAAAACACGTTTCTACATTGTGGACATGTTTTAGGTAGCTGTATGACAGAGGGCTTGGCCAGGTTGGCTGGAGTCTTATGGCCAGACACGCAGCACTTACATGTGTAACAGAGGAGTTACCTGTATGACAGAGGGCTTGGCTAGGTTGGCTGGAGTCTTATGGCCAGGCACGCAGCAGTTACCTGTGTAAAAGAGGAGTTACCTGTATGACAGAGGGCTTGACTAGGTTGGCTGGAGTCTTGTGGCCAGACAAGGCTCCGCCAGAGGAGACAACCAGCTCTATGGTGTACCGGATCACAATGGTGTCGTTGGCCATGAAGCCGTTCTGGGGATTCTCCAGCACTGATCGCTTCACAAATTTGCGGTAGCCGTGGCAATTTCGGGCATTTGGGTCTTGGCGAGCGCAGCTGATCTTGACTGCACCCTGCAGGCCAGATAGAGTCTGTGAGTTGCTAGGGTATGTGGGTCACCAGGGTCTGTGAGCTACTAGGGTATGTGGGTCACTAGGGTCTGTGAGCTGTGAGTTTCTAGGGTCTGTACTAGGGTTTGTGACTTGCGAGGGTCTGTGAAATACTAGGGTCTGTGCGCTGCCTAGGTGCCAGACAGTGTCACAGCAACACCTGCACAAAGGCCTGTCCCAAAACGTCCACAAGCAACTCCTGATGTGCTTTCAGATTTATTTCGATGGAAATGACTTATTTTTGCCAGAAGTCAAGCCAGGCAATGCTGCGATTAAGATGCAAAAGAAAGGCTGATGCCTGGCAAGCTTGAGGTATGTATATCAGGGCAGCCAAGTGATGCTGGTGTATGCAGATTCAACCCACAGGCAGCTGGCTGCAGTCCAATTCTATATTGCTGCGGCCACACAGCTCTGGCAGGATGCACCGACCTTGCAATCAAGCCCAAGCTGAATCTGGCAACCCCAGGCTCAGAGCAGAGACCAGTCACAAGAGCACATTGTCATACTTCCGCAGTCACGCAGCTACCACTGCAAACAAGTGTGAAGATACGCGATAGCATGCCAAGGGTTCTGCTAGTTTAGCCAAGACTCGCCTAGGTGATAGCATGTGACAGTTCAGCTAGTCTAGTCAAAGACTGACCTTGCTATCTTCCACACGGACTAAGTGTGCATGTTTAGGGGCCTTGCTATCTCCCATATGGACTGAGTGTGCATGTTTTGGGGGCCTTGCTATCTGCCACATGGACTGAGTGTGATAAGACTGGCCTTGCTATGTCCCACACGGAGTGAGTGTGCATGTTTAGGCAGATAGGCGGAGGGGTGGGCGGAGGCAGCACCTGCTCGTTTACCTGGTCCCGGCGGCGGCCCTTGGTCAGGTCGCGGCCTTGACCTGTCTGGTCCACCAACGTGAAGCGGTGGAAGGCACGCACCACCCGCCCGTCACTGGTGTTCACCACGCCCTGGGGAGCATCACTCTCGCCTGCAAGCAATCATTTAAAAACATTCAATTTAGCGCAAAATATGGTCATAAGTTTCTGGAAAAACGAAGAACCAGGCTGAGGTGGGATGCAGGCAACTGCTGCATCCGTCACTGTGGCTAAGTTGCTGCGCTGCAAGGTTTTGGGTGGTGTTTTGTTGCTCTTGAGGTAACGAGATCAAAGATCTTTGGCAGAATGAAGTGAGAGCAGCTGAGCATGCATAGAGCTGCACCAGCTTGTCCATGCTGGTGGGTCTGCCATATGTCAGCTTCTGCATCAGCTGCGCACAAGCAGGGCACACACAGACCCCAGCTGCTTGCAAACTGATGAGCGCGCAAGTGAAGTGCACTGCCGCGGAAAGCAATGTGAAATGCCGCAGTAACAGGAAGTGATTGAATTGCACAAGAGGGGAATGCACAAGCTGAAAGCTATTACCTATGAGTGCCACAAACAAGGCAGAGTAGTCATTGGTGGCTTCCCGCCTTGCTGGCTGCATCTGCTGCTGCTGCACATGCTGGGGAGGGTACACAAGGTTCTGTACAGGCTGCTGCTGTTGCTGCTGCGGTTGGGGTTGTTGCTGCTGGGGGGGCTGCTGCTGACCTTGGGGGGGTCCCTGAGCTCTACCACCTGCAGGCTTGATGAGCTATCAGCAAAACCCCATGAAGGAAGGCAAGCTGCTCATGTTTGCGTAAAGGCTTTCCCAAATAAATCGCTGGGCTTGTGACTCATGGCATTGACTACCAGTTCATGCTGTATAGATGAGCAATCATGAGGGCTCTCAACTGCATTGAGTCAGCAAGCAAGCTCATTATTCAGCCTATGTACCATAGTGCAAGAGAATGCAAGAAAACCGCCTCAACTGTAGCAAGTCAGTAAGCAAGCTCGTTATCTAAGCTTATGTGCAATAGTGCACAACAATGTAAGGAAAGCGCCTCGACTGTAGCAAGTCAGCAAGCAAGCTCACAAATTAGCTTGTATACAATAGTGCACAAAAATGTAAGGAAAGAGGGACATGCCGTTTGCGTTATTGGCTGGGATTGGGCCGGGGGGGATGGGCAGGTGCAGCACTTGCCCTTGCCCCCCACCTTGCTGATTGGCCCCACCATTACCCCCTGCTGGAGCTGGCAATCCAGGAGGAGCCAAATGGCCCTCTGTGGAAGAGCTCTTCTTGCCGTCAGGGTAGAACAGCAAGACCTGCAGCAGACGGACTATCTAAATGCAACCAAGACCAGGACAAAAGGACAAGAGTAACGACTCTGCACATAAAGCACTTACCCATTCATGCCCGCCGACAGAGAAGCGCTCGCTGGCTATGGGCTCCCCGTCCCCAATACCCTTGACTAAGCTGTAGCCAACAATGGTGTGCTCATGCTCACCTATGCAAGCCATAGACTCAGTAGCAGCTCTCAGCACCGTCGCAGAATCTGATATCTCTTGTCCCAATCCCATACAATGCGTTAACAAGCGACAGCAACTCACCTATGATAGTGTCTGTGACTGTTCTTGAAGAAGATTTGCCATCCCCAGACTGTGCTTGAGGCTGAGCTTGTACTTGGGCCTGAATTTGTCTATCGCGCACAACATCTGGCTGCGCCGCCATACCCGTGTGCCCAATGTGCGAGGCAAAAGAACAGGGCCGGTGGGCAACAAGCTGTGCTCGGGTGACAGTTACTGGTTTAGGTAGCCGTGCCGCAGTTGCACCGCCTCGTCAAGAGATCAAGCTTTTGCCAAAGATCAGTTGGCAATTAGGTGACACGACAGGGCAGCCGCAGAAGAATGCTAGGCGTCGTTCAAGATGATGTCTGTTGGAACTGCCCACACACTCGCACAACTGAGCAACATGAACCGTAAGAGGATCCCGTAATGTAGTAACATAACGAGCCGTAACAGGCAACGCAAAATGTGGAGATATGGTCATTGTTGAGAGAGGGTTGAGAGACCATTCGCTTGCTCTTTGCTTGAAAATGCGTTGGCTTCTGCTGCTGTTGTGGTTATGTGCTGCTTGCTGGCACAGATCAAGTGGCATCTGCTGTGGTAGCTGATGGTTGGCGGACCACAGAGGAGACTGTTCAAACTATACAAAACTCCATTCTCTTCCCCATTCTCTGTTTGCAGACGAGATGCTCATACCAGCTTTGTGTCTTGCGATGCGGAAGACGCTCGATATCTTGCCTTGTGCTTGTTGTGCCTGACTGCCGTGTATCAAGTACTTACATGGTGAAGGGTCAGTGCAACTTGCGCAACAAAGTTTAAGGTACAGCTGCCGTCAAAAGTCTGCTGATACGAGACTCTGTAGCAGGGAGCGTTATTGCAGAATACTCTGCTGCATGGCGGGGTTGGCATGAACTGCGGCAATGTCACCAGATTCAGACTTCTTTCAAAATCTTTGCTCAACCAAAAAGGTTGCTGGAGCAGTCAACAGTCAGCAACAAAGCTAGAGGACAACGCCAGGGCCCTGGCAAAACTCTTTGCACAAGCACTCGAGTAATCTGTGTAAGCCCCTGCAGTTGTTTGCACTTGAAGCAAAGGTTTGCTGTCTGCACAAGCTTGAGCTCTGTGACAGGACAGCTTGTCAAGGCAACAGCTTTGGGCAAAAAGCTGCTGCTTTCTGCCTGTTGCTTTGCTGGAAAACCAAATACTTAGCAAGACAGCTGGCCTGGTTTGTCAGCAAGTTTGACCTTCTCAGAGTATAACTCAAATGAGTCTCGCTGCCTACACAGCTCTGGACCTGGTTGCTTGCTCCAGTGCCTTCCTGTCACATGCAACAGCACAACAACGCATGCAATTTTGCTCCTTGTGGCCACATTTGTAGTAAGTTTACGAGCGTCCCTAACATTTGCGTGCCAGGGCGTCCCAAACATTTGCGAGCGTCCCAGACAAAATCTTCTCTGGAGAAGCAGCTTATGATCTATTGTCTGCAATTGAGGTTAAGCCATTTTGCAAGGCATAGTATGCTGTCGCTCAGGTGAAAAGTAGGCTTGTCGCAATAGACACATAAAATCTCAAGCTGGGACAGGTGCAAAAGGCAGTCTTGGATTTGGGCAAAGCTGCATCAATACATGATCTGGCCCTTGAGGTGAGTCAAAAGTGACAAGCTTGATGAAAGTGTCGGCTGCTTGAAATCTGACACATACAGATTCTGCAAGCTGCTACACAGTGAGAGAGATTGAAGCAAAGCACAATTTGGGCTCTTGAACTCCAGTTGTGTCAAGTCAGCTTGCTCAATGTTTTGGGGAAATGCCTTTTTGTGATCATACTGTGATCACTGCCAACTTACACTGACATCTATACATTTAAGCACAAGTCTCAAAGACGGTCTAGTAAACAGGTCTTGACAGGCAACAGAGCAGCAATGCCAACAGGCCAAGTGCAAACCAAAAAGAGATCTCGATGAGACGCTGATTCAGATCATGTCCACATGCCGGCCCATTTGCAGTTGCAGTGCGCGCATAGGCAGAACAAAAGCAGCACGTTATAGCACACCAAAATGAAAACATATTTACATGACCATGTTGAAAGAAACTCCTGAGACAAATCATCTGCGACTAAAATTGAACTTGCAAGATGAGTTGCAATCTTTCAGCTGTTTCTGCAACTGACCTAAAAGCAGCTGTGGCTCAACTGAAAACCGAGATTGCAAATAATCACTGATGTCCAGAGATTTGAGGTTAGGCCATTTTGCAAGGCCTAGTATGCTGTCACTCAGGTGATGTGCAGGCTTGTTGCAGGAGACATATAAATTCTCAAGCTGGGAAAGGTGCAAAAGGCAGTCTGGGAATTCAGCAAAGCTGCATCCACTTAGGATCAGGTCCTTAAGTTGAGTCAGAAGCGAAAAGGTTGATGGAAGCGTTTTCTGCTTGAAATCTGACACATATAGTTTCTGCAAGCTACTACATAGTGAGACAGTTTGGAGCAAAGCCCAACTTGGGCTGATGAACTGCAGGCATGTCAGAAAAGGCAAAGCTGACAAGTTAGCTTGCTCAATGTTTTGGAGAGATACGTCGTACAAGCTCATCTGCTCAAGAGGAGTTGCACAGGTGAGATTTCTGAGATGGAAGATATGCTCATGGAGAGGACCCCATATGTCAAGACTGCGCAGCTTGACGTCGTCGCCGAATGGCAATATAAGTTCCGTCACTGTATCTGGAGGGCTTATAGAGATCCGCAGATGGGTAAGCTGTGTGTAGCTTTCAATACTGCAAATTTGTTCTTCGATTCCATGCAAGCTCAGGCTCTGTACAAACTTGAAATTGTGGACGTCCCTTGGTACTGCAGACAGCCTGGGCAGCGTAAGTGTCTGCAGAAGGGAAAGTTGCTGAAGGTCCTCCAGAGAGGCGAGCTCAGATTTAGCAGTCCAAGACAGATGAGTCAATTGTGTCAGACAACAAAGCTGCTGAATGTAGGCTGTTTCTGCTTTCCAATATGTCAGCAGCCCTGCAAGCTGGTGACAGCCATTTTGAGGATCTGTGATGTCAAAGTCTGCATGACATGGTACTGTGTAAGTAACTTGACAAGAGCTTGAGACTTGCAGACTGGCTGGATTATCTGCTTTGCTCCATTGCAGCTTTGCTGCCCGTGTTCTCTCACCTGTGTAAAGCCGCATTTGCCATGCAGAAGGTGCCAGCGCAGCTGCTGCTCTCAGTGCCGCTGCAAGATGAGGCATCAGCTGTGCAGGCAAGACTGCCGTGATGTCGATATGGACTTCAGGGAAAACCACTGCTCGTTGAGAAATCCATTGCAGACAAGCCTCATTGTGCAAAGACAGCGGTCCTGCTGTCGTTATCAAGCCACTAGGGTGGCTGTGCACTATGATGTCATGTATGCTCTGACAAGGTTTGCTTTCATGTTTTATCAGTATGTAAATGAATGCGCCAACTGCTCAGAGATGTTGTCATTCCATGTGTGAGCTTTGTCCGTAAGCCCAATAGCACCAGGCCAATCGCTTAACGTGACCCTGTAATATTTGGTTTCGGAGCCTTTCGGAGCTTTGGGTATCTTCAAACAGTTGCAGCGGAATTTCTGGGGATGAAGACGACCCCATGATTTCGGTTCGAGGCTCCGGTAACGAAAAGCCTGTTCAGGCCGGACCGCTGATCGCTTGCCAACAGCGCTTGCCCCCATTGTTTTACAGCTTTCACTCCCGAAATGTCTGCATGGTGCTGATATCTGATGATGCATGCCTAATGCAATAGATGCCGGAGTCCTGATGCACTCTTGCTTTGCGGAACTCCCTGACTGTATCCTGAACTCTTGCTTGCGCTTGACATCGTTTGAGGCTCAGTTGCGATGCCAGCAAGTCTGCAGGAGCTGGAGGAGCCTCCTCAACCGCTCTGCAGCGTCTGGTGATGCCTGCGAAACCTCGCTTTCTGATTTATGGGGTCCTAGCTTGAACTTGCATGTATCTGAACCAACCGAGAGGCGAGCAAGAACACAAGTTGCTGATCTTCAGTCCACACAAGCATTTACAGTCGTATAGCAGTACTGCCACAATTCACTTTACTGTACATCAGTACTGATCAATTTGCATGTGAACAAATTGATCGATGTTGATGTGTGGCACAGACATTGACTGTTTGAAATATAACTGCCGACTGTGTCAAGATTGCAACTACATATGTAGCATGCATGCTACAGCACTGTGCAGCTGGCCATTTGAACCTGTCAAAGCTTAATAAAGATACTGTGACTACTGTGAGGCAGCAGATGTTTCCAATGGCAGCAAAAGCTGCACTTTGCTGTGATCAGAAATTCCTTTTCAATATGCGTACAGAAAAGAGTTGCCAGAAAGCTGTGCCTACGAAATGCCAACTGTTTTATAGTGTAGCGATTACAGGCCTAGGCTAGCTTTTGCAGGTTGCACTGTTGGATCTGGACAGAGAGAGCAGCGCTTTCTAGACCCAACAGGGCAATCTTGCCAACTGATTGAAAGCATATTGACACTGGCCCCCATATTGATACAACACCCACTGTGGCTCAAGTTGTTCATGAGCCATGAAGTGAGCTTGATTGCAGCAGCTTGTGTTTCTGGACAAGAGCTTGGCCTTGGATCTGGATGTCATGGGGTCACACTCCTAAGATCCTTTGAATAGATGCGCCAACATCTTGCACAGGTCGTCAATTGCATCCAAACCATTCTGGCATTTGAGTCCCCCTATATCGAAGCGTCGACAGCCATCATCATATGACCATGGCAAGCTCCCTCGTAGTCCTTCACGTGAACTGTGTTGCCGGCATCAAGTAATTTCTGGGCGTACATTTCGCCTTCGTCATGCACAATGTCGCATTCTGCCAGAACAATGTATGCAGGGGGCAGCCCTGCATACAATAAGAACTTTTGGTTCTTGCACAGGAAGCACTCACAGCAAAAAGTTGCACACTACACTGTACATGTTTGGCATCTGTCTTGCAAGCATCCCAGC
>JAABUP010001432.1_pt1 | contig 50018 bp, 54 predicted proteins | sample 5559201 | NCBI WGS metagenome assembly JAABUP01 (sample SAMN10711887, study PRJNA513373) | rock metagenome | isolation source: Antarctica rocks | place: Antarctica | reverse complement strand
TCATGTTGATTTTATAATGCGTCGAATACACTATAAATATACTGATTATCAGGCTATTATACAATAATTTCCTGTTGTTTGTTTCTCTTTTCCTCTCGTTTTTTGACCCTTAATTCGCATTAATAAGGTATAGTAGATAGCTTGCTATCAAACCATTTTGATTAACGGAAATACCCAACGCCGTCATTAATACCATTATCGTGATTTTAGCACCAGATTTTAATTTTTTATCACATTGACGGTCATTTTATAAATAATTGCGGAGCCATACTTGGCCCTTAACAACTCTTGGCTTCAACAAATCGAAAATGTTTGGTGCTTTAAAAAAAACCAAACTGCCATTATTGAATCAAGGACTGCACACCCAGCGGAAGAAGTTGGACTAAAAGGAACTATAGGATTATCATAAATATGACGGACTATATCTCAATATGAATGCAGAAGCCATCCTGCTCCAATAAAATTGTCATTTGAAAGGCCTTTAAAAGTAATAAAGGTAAATAAGCCATAAAATACAAATTCCCATGACCCTAACCCTCCGCTCAAATAAGCAGCCCCAGCCCCACCAATCATAATAGCATTAAATTTTTGTCGAGACCGCTCTGTAATTAATGGATGACAACATCGTTAAAAATAAAAGAAGAAAACAGCATGAAAAAGAAGATGACACTTACTTTGATGAAGAACTGTATAAAAGACGCTACGTGATAGAACGGGCCAATGCCTGGACGGATCAGCTTTAAAGTACTACTTGTGCGCTTTGAAGTGAACACCTCAACCTGGATAGCACTGCACTTGCTGGCTTTCAGCAGCATCTTTTTAAGAAAAATCAATTAACAAATAAAATACTAAACAGCTTCATAGTAATTTTGACGATGCAAAAAGAGCAGATTTCTGTTTTTGATATGTTTAAAATTGGTATCGGGCCGTCCAGTTCGCATACGTTGGGTCCATGGCGCGCGGCCGAACAATTTGTACAATTGCTGGAAAACGCTGATCATTTAACGCAAGTTGTCCAAATCAAAATCCTGCTTTATGGCTCTCTGGCTAAAACGGGAAAAGGGCACGGAACCGATATTGCCGTTTTATTGGGTTTAAGCGGAGATGACCCGGTTACGTTTGAGGTAGATCAGATCGAACCAAAAATGGAAAGCATCCGGTTAACCCGACGACTTTTTTTAGGTGGTAAAAGAAGTATTGGTTTTAACATAGAAGAAGATTTACTTTTTTTGATGCAAAGCAGTTTGCCTTTTCATCCAAACGCAGTTACTTTTCAGGCTTTTTTGGAAGATGGAAAAGCCATCAGCGAAACTTATTATTCTATCGGTGGTGGTTTTGTGGTGAACGAGGGCGGAAAGCAAACTTCCTCAAAACCAGAAGTGGACTTGCCTTTTCCTATTGAAACTGCTAATGATCTGTTGCACTGGTGCTTAAAAACCGGATTGAAAATCTCCGACATTGTGATGGAAAATGAGCTGGCCTGGCGCAGCGAAGAAGCAACCAAAGCCGGCCTGCTGCAAATTTTTGAAACAATGAAAGCGTGTTTGTACCACGGCTGCCACACTTCCGGTTATTTGCCCGGCGGATTGAATGTTGCAAGGCGCGCTTCCCGTACCAACCAACGGCTTTTAGGTGATGCCGTTTACCATGATTACGAAAGCTGGATTGCGGCAATCAAACAAAAAAGCAACAGCTTCCAATACATTTTAGATTGGGTAAGTTGTTTTGCTTTAGCCGTGAATGAAGAAAACGCTTCTTTTGGCCGTGTAGTTACTGCGCCAACCAACGGTGCGGCAGGTGTAATCCCTGCCGTGTTACAATATTTGTTAATTTTTTGTGATAAAAACAGTATTGATCAAACGATGCGTTTTTTAATGACTGCTTCCGAAATCGGTTGCATCTTTAAAAAAGGTTCGACCATTTCGGCGGCCATGGGCGGTTGCCAGGCAGAAATCGGCGTTTCTTCCGCGATGGCTGCTGCAGCTTTAACCGAATGTTTAGGTGGATCACAACGCCAGGTTTTGATGGCTGCCGAGATTGCAATGGAACATCACCTCGGCATGACCTGTGATCCGATCGGCGGATTGGTACAAGTTCCTTGTATTGAGCGTAACACAATGGGCGCCATTAAAGCAATTACTGCATCACAATTGGCACTGCAAAGTAACCCGGACAATGCCCGCGTAAGTTTGGATGATGTGGTAAAAACGATGTGGGAAACCGCACAAGACATGAACTCGAAATACAAAGAAACTGCGGACGGTGGTTTGGCTGTTCAAATCCCGATCAGCATGCCGGAATGCTGATTTTTAGGTGGTAAAAGAAGTATTAACCTGAACCAAAACTATTTCAATTGCGAAAGCACAAGCGGCGTAAGTTTATTCACCCACAACAAATACATTAAACCCGATGGATGCAAACCGTCATTTGCAAGCAAGGTGGTATTGGTTTTAGCCATGCGGGAAATACCTGTTATGTTTAAATAATTAACGCCTAAACGGTTGCTTTCGCTTTCATTAATTGCATTATATTGATCTATTTGTGTCCTGATTGTAGCCGTATCGCGGCCGGAGGTTAAAGCAAAAGGCGTAACAGAATAATCAGGAATAGACAATACAAAAACATGCTTATTGATACCCTTGGCATAAGAAATTGCTGTATTTACCAGATCATCAAAGTCTGTTTTGTAGCTATTGATGTAATCATTTTGATATTGATTATTAACACCGATAAGCAAGGTAACAAAGCTGTATTTTTTGGTTAAATTTGCATCGGCAATGGCTCTTTTCAGGTCGGTAGTTGTCCAACCGGTTTGTGCAATAATAACGGGATCAGCAACTTTATAATGGTTATTTTTTAATTGTGATGTTATTTGAAAAGGAAAAGATTGTGTTGATGGCACAGATTGCCCTATCGTGTAGGAATCACCCAAGGCCAGGTAAGTTATTGTATCAGCAGGATTAACAGATGGCGCAGCAGCGGGGGTTGCAGGCAATACAATCGTAGTTGTCTCCTGCTTTTTGCAGCCAACTAAAACCGCAAGTATTATTAATATATTTCCTAATAATTTCATATTGTTTCGATACAAAATCATACGGAAATTACTTGACTCAGGATTTTTATAAAGCAGAAGTTGTTTAAACTTTTTAGTTCGGGTTATTTCAAATTCAGAAAACGGGTTTAAACCCATTTCTACAAACATTGCCGGGCCTAAAGCTCTGCCAAGTTTGTAAGTTGTAGAGGCGTAGCCTCGGTACATCTTATAGCACGGGTTTAAACCCGTTGGTTTCTATTTTTATGTTTATAAAAGAAGCATTACAAAAAAGGCCGGTTCAATTAATTAAACCGGCCGCTTAAGAATTTAAAAATACTATTAATTTGGATTTACAATTGGCGCACTGCCGGCAGCAGGCGTATTCAATTGTGCTTCATCTGCCGGAACATCCCAATAGTCTAAAAAATTATAATTGATGGTTGCATTTGTGTTTACTACTGCATTTTTGTTTCCAGCAACAGGATTAGAAAGCACAACAGCACCTTTACGACCGCCGCCTTTTGATATGTCATAGATTATGCCCCATCTCCTGGCATCGTAAAAAGCAATCCCCCTAAACACCAGGGCGACCCTTCTTTCCCTGCGCAATTCTTCTTTGGCAGCAGCCAACCCTAAGCCTGTTCCGGCTACTTTGGCTAATGCTGCCCCTTGATAGGTTCTTACATTATCTACGCTTGCCAATCCCAGTTCTATTTGATCTGTATTGATCAATGCTTCAGCTTTCATCAACTCGTTCTCTTCATAACTTGGCCCAATAAAAACCTCATAATTTCCAGGCGTTTTATCACTTAATATATTTGCTCCGGCTATACCGGTGCCGCCAGAAACCAACTGCCAGCGGGTACTAAAAGTAAAGCCGCCCACCTGGTTTAAGTATTGGTTCATCACGAAGTTATTGGCCATACGTTTGTCCCCTGATTTGTATTCCTGCACTAACCTTTCTGAAATTTTAAACGTTGCTGATTTAGGCAAACCAGTTGACATGGCTGCAACAGAGCCGCTACCTGCGGAAAAGAAACCATTGGTAGTTGTAGTACGTCCGGTAAAAACCAAATCGGCAGATTGGATACCATTGTTAAGCAAGGTTAAGACACTGTTCCAATCTGAAGCAGTCATGCCGGAAGTTAATTTGTTGGCCATGATATTACGTGCCTTTAAACTATTGATGCTATGAATCCACATTTGCGGGCTGAGTACACCGCCTTTACCTGTTTGCACAAACGTTGGCAGCAATTGCCCTAAAATTGTATTGTAATCGGTTGTACTCGGGACACTTCCCAACAAAGTTGAAGCCTGGTCTAAACAACGATTGGATTCTGCAATTATAGCAGCACTGTTTACATAATTCGGAACGATACCGCTAAAGGTATTATTGATTAAGCCGGCATAATAAATTGATCCGATACGGGCATAAGCATAACCTTTCCACCAGTAAGCCCAGGCTTTCAGGGTATTTTTTTTGGTAGTAGCATCTCCGGAAAAACTGATGCCATCAACCAATGAAAGCACTTGATTGCAGGCGTTATTTAAGCCGTACATGTAAGCCCACTCATAATAAAACGCATTGGCACTTCTTTTATCACGGGAATTGCTGATCCTTAAAACACTTTTTTGAGGAGATGAAGTAGCAATTTTGGTTCCATCGTCCAAAATAACATAATCAGGCAAACCTATTACGTTAATGTTTTGGTTTGATGCTTCTGCACCAACATCATCTGCCATCAGTTCCTGGTAGCCATAGCACAAAGAAAAAAAGCTGTCGCCCAGCCAGTTTTGGCCGCTGGTATAAGCCGGACTTCCGTTAAAACCATTAATATACACGCCGCCACTTGCCAGTGATATTAAGCCAGGTTCGTTCTGTGCCTGGTCTATCGTTGGCGAATTTGGGTTTTTGACATCAAGCTCTTTTTTACAGGACGTAGCACCTATTAAAAGACCGGTGATGATACAAATTGATGTTATATGTTTTTTCATTTTTTGCAGTTTTATAATTCAATTAAAATCCAAGGTTTAATCCTAATTGATATGATTTAGTGTTAGGCATAGAATCATGGTCAACACCACGGTCAAATGCAGAATTAGAAGTCCCGGAGCTTATTTCAGGATCAAAACCGGTGTATTTGGTAAAGGTTAAAATGTTACGACCGGTAAAAGTCAATCGCACACGCTTAAATACTTTATTTTTAATCAGATTAGAAAAATCATAACTCAGGGATATATTCCTTAACCTTAAAAAAGAAGCGTCTTCATAAAAATAGTCTTTTGTTCCGTTTCGGGCCGGACCGTTACGGGCACCAAAATAATCTGCGTAAATACTTCTGTAATAAGCAGTATAAGCTGCTGTTGTGCCATTTATCGTTACCGGTGTATCGTAATCGCCGCTTATACCATCGCGGTACATCCACTCTTTGGTTTGATTGTACAAGTGGCTGCCCTGTACCCAATCAAACTGAAATCCAAACGATAAATTTTTATAGTTAAAGCTATTGATAAAAGACATGTTGAATTTAGGGTTAGGATCGCCTAAAGCATAAACTTCATTGGTAAATTGTACCCCTTTTGTTGTTTTGTTTACGACACGTCCGTTTACAATTTCGTAATTTCCATAGTCAGAAGCATTGATATAAGGTACGCCTTCCAAGTTTTTTTGATCCAAAGTTGTCAATGCTTTATAGCCGTAAATCTGGCCAATTTTTTGGCCTGCTATCAAAACTTCCTGTGTGCTGCCCGCTGATGAAGTTAGGATAATTGGCGGTCCGTTGATTTTATCAATCCTGGAAGTCTCGTTACTGAAATTGGTTGTAAAGTTCCAGTTAAAGCCTTTGGCCTGTAAAATATTGATATTTAAAGAAGCCTGAATACCATGGGAAGACAGGTCAATAGCGTTTGTTTTAAGGGTTGAGGCACCTGTAGAAGGGGCTTCGCTAATATTGTAAATAATATTGTTTCCTTTACGGGTCCAATAGGTTGCGCTCAAAGCAAAGTTGCTAAACCAATTACCGCTTAAACCCTTAATGCTGATATCCGTACCAAGTTCTATTTCCCGGGAAACCTCTACATTTAAGTCAGGATTGTTTTGTGCCCCGGGCAATGCAAAGGCTAATTGAGTGCCGATATTTATAGGGGTTAGTGTTGGATAACGGTCAAAAGCATTTGGTTGGATACCCGCTTTACCAAACGCAGCCCGCAATTTAAATTCAGGAATAATATCGCCAAGTTTACCATCTTTTCAAAAACTAAATGAAGACGGCCGTAAATAAGCATTAGCATTAGGGAAAGTAAAAGGTTTAGAACCTTGCCCGAAAGCAGAAGAATAATCACTGCGGAAACCGCCGCCTACGCCTCCGTATTCGCCGACATCTATTTTTTGGTTCACAACGTAACCAAACGTTACAAAGGGTTCTACATAATCACCTTGTGTTCCATCTGATAGCCGGCCAATTATTTGTTGAGTTTTGGTTTGGTTCATATTATAGATACCATAAGTTGGTAAACTATAACCGTATGTTAAGAACTGTGTATAGTTGTTTTTACGGTAATCATATTGTAACAAAGTGCTGGTCGTGATTGGAACATTGAGATGAAAGTCTTTTTGAAAATCAGTTCTGATGGTTGCCGAAGCATTGATATTCTGAAAAGTGGTATTGTAGAGGAATTTATTCAGTTCACCCGTATTATCACTATTATTATAGTCAGAAACCCAGGTTTTTAAATCATTAGAGTTTGCATTGCCAGTTTGGTTTTTATAAATATAGTTAACGTTCCTATTGGTATGGTTAATGCCATACTTTGCATTTAGTTCTACAAATCTGTTAATTTTGTAATCAGCCTGAAAGTTTTGTAATATATCCAGCCTGTCGGTATTGTTACTGCTGTATTCTGTACGATAAAAAGGATTGCTTCCGTTAACACTAACGGTGCCCGAGTTTAATGAGAAAGGATAATTACCATCAGGCAGGGTTTGGTAAAAATCGTAAAACGGAGATGAATTTAGTGCGTTGAACAAACCATTGTTGCCGATTCCAAGGCCAGGGTTTATGGTATTTTTTGTATAAACCAATTCTGTGGTAGAACGAATGGTAAAACCTTTAAATAGCTCTATACCTAAATTAGTAGTCAGGTTTGTACGGTCATTATACCCATTAAACCGGATGTTACTTTGCTGATGATTATTGGACACACTAAAAAGATAATCTGCATTTTGGCTTGCCCCGGAAACTGAAACGTTATTATTTGTAGTGTAAGCCGTTTTAAAGAACTCGGCCAGATGGTCATAATATTTTAAGTTAGTGCCATACTGCGGCTGTGCAATATTTGCAGGGTTAGACATGGCTGTCGGGTTTCCATTACCTGCCCCGAAAGCCCAGGTAACACCCGGATAAGTACCATCTTTATCTAATTGAATAATGTTTCCGCTTGCATCAACAAAATTACCGTTGGAATCCGTTTTAAAACTGCTCAATTTTGCCTGGTGCACATTGCCGCTGTTGATGTAATTGCTGGCCGTTACACTGCTGTTGACATCAATCCTTACTTTGCCCTGCTGGCCTTTCTTTGTAAAAATCTGAATTACGCCATTAGCACCTTGTGCACCATAAATAGTTGATGCAGCAGCACCTTGCACTACTTCTATACGGTCCACTGTTGATAAATCCAACAGACTAATATCTGTTGTCCTGGATTCGACACCATCCACCAAAATCATAGGCGATGTACCGCCCTGGATCGTATTGATCCCTCTTAAAACGATATTGGTACGTGCCCCTGGCGTACCATCTACAGATGCTATTTGGGCACCGGGAATTTTACCGACCAAAGCCTGGTCAACAGAAGCCTGAGGGTTTGAAGCCAAGTTTTTGCCAGCTACGGATGAAACGTCTATACCCAATTTCGATTTACTGGTGGCAACACCTGTACCGGTAACTACCACTTCGCTTAACTGATTAGTAGTAATGGACAAGGCAATATTGATGGTGCTGCTTGCCCCGACAGTAGTTTCTTTAGGGGTGTAACCAATAGAAGTAAAAACCAGGGTTGGGTTACCGGCAGGAATAGAAATACTGTATTTACCATTGGCCCCTGTTAAAGTGCCGGTACGCGTCCCTCTAACCATTACGCTCACGCCCGGCAGCGGCAATCCATCATTCTTGTCGGTCACTATCCCGGATATTGATCTGTTTTGCGCGTAAATATTCGAACTGAACAACAAAAAAAACAGCAGACATTGAAGTAAATTTAATTTCATACACTTATTCTTAAAATTTTTTAGAAAAATAGATATAAATTTAAGAAATAGCAATAAAAAAACAGTTTAATTAAATTTTATCTACTAAAAGATTATAAAATATAATAGAATCTTTAAAAAAGAAAGGGTATTTTTTGAAATTTATTTAATGTACTTCTTTTATCCTACAAAAAACACTAATCTTTTTATCTTTTATTTAAAGACAACAATACAAATAATAAATTTAAGTGATAAAAGAAGCATTCTTATCCTTTCCGATATTGATTTTAAAAAAGCTCTTGATAATTAAAAGAAATTTTGTGTTTAAATTACAGATCTAAACCATTTCAAACAATTGATAAATGTGTTGCTTCAAAAGAACCGATACTTCTTTTACCGGTACTTTTTCTTTTAGTTCTGCTTCCATCGACGTTACCGCTTTATCTTCTATCCCGCAGGGAACAATGTTTTTAAAATAATCGAGATCAGGGTTGATGTTTAAAGCCAGTCCATGCATGGTTACCCAGCGGCTGCACCTCACGCCCATTGCACAAATTTTTCGGGCTTTCGTTGGATCGTCTGCATCCAGCCAAACGCCGGTATAGCCCGGATAATGCTCGCCTTTGATGCCGTAACCCGCCAAAGTCAGGATCACGGCTTCTTCCAAAGTGCGCAGATATAAATGAATGTCTGTAAAAAAATTATCTAAATCCAGAATTGGATAAACCACTAATTGCCCCGGACCATGATAAGTAATATCGCCGCCGCGATTAATTGGGTAAAACTGAGCTTGCTTTTCTTCCAATTGTTTTTCGGACAACAAAAGATGCTCCTTCTTACCACTTTTTCCCAGTGTATAAACATGTGGATGTTCGCAGAAAATCAGATAATTTGGCGTTGCTGTTTTTATGCCGGTAAAAGAAGCATCGTCTTCGCCGCGGTTGCGGCTTTCGGTTTTGATTTTCACGGTTGCTGCAAAAAGCTTCTCCTGCCTGTCCCACGCTTCTTTATAATCAACCAAGCCCCAATCTTCAAAAAAAACCTGCTTGTTCTTGCTCATATTTCTTCGCTTCCCGCTCCTTCTTCACACCTCTTTCGCATAACCAATCATGTAATCGTTAAACTGCAAATAAGCTATTTCAAAATCTAAATTTACCGTTTCATTTTTCAAATGGGCATAAAATGTTCCGGCTTCTTGGTAAGGAAATGGTTCCAGATAAATGTGGTTGATAAAGGAAACTTCTTTCCTACCGTAACATTTATACAGGGCTTCTTTGGCGCACCAGCAGGCGTATAGTTGCCTGATCTTATCTTCCGGCCGGATAAAAGCCAGTTCTTCCGGGCGCATAAATTTATGGGCGATGCGTTCAACTTTTTGTTCTATTTTTTCAATATCGATACCAACCGGTTTGTTTTTGCCGATCATCACTACCGCATAATCAAAAGAATGGCTGAGCGAAATATGGTAAGGGATCGAAGTGAGATACGGCTTGCCGTGCGCATCCACCTTGCAATCAATATATTCTTCGGTGTTCAGCATTTTGCGCAGCAACACGCGCGTGCCCAGCCAATGCAAATAACGTTTGCTGTTGCTTAGCTTTTGTACAAATGCTTTTTCCTCCTCGTCAAGTTGTAGTTGGTGGTACAGTTCTTCGGCATTTTCTTCAATTTTCCAAAGGGCAAATTCGGTGTCGCTGTCCACCTTTTTACGATAAGCAATCCCCATAAAGTAAAGTTGCGAAAAGGATAGCAATATCTTTTAAAAATAATCTAATTTAGGTTCCGCATCTTCGCAACTATGATTTTATCAGACAAACTTATTTTACAGGAAATTGAAAAGGGGACGATTGTTATCGAACCTTTTGACCGGGAATGCCTCGGGACCAATTCTTACGATGTCCACTTGGGCAAATACCTGGCAACTTACCGCAACCGCATTTTAGATGCCAAACAGCACAACGAAATTGATCATTTTGAGATCCCGAAAGAAGGTTTTTTGCTTCAGCCCAACACTTTATATTTAGGCGTAACCGTAGAATACACAGAAACGCATTGTCATGTACCATTTCTGGAGGGCAAAAGCAGTACCGGCCGCTTGGGGATTGACATCCATGCAACAGCCGGCAAAGGCGATGTTGGGTTTTGCAATACCTGGACACTGGAGATTTCGGTGACGCAACCTGTTCGTGTTTATCCGGGAATGCCGATCGGACAATTGATTTATTTTGTGGTGGAAGGTGAGATCGAGACTTTTTACAATACCAAAGCCAACGCCAAATACAGCAACCCCACTACCCGCCCGGTGGAAAGCATGATGTGGAAAAACCAGTTTTAAATATTCTGATTGCCACGTGAACATTTACCCGCCAGGCCAGTTTTCCTAATACCGTCTTTTCAGTTGATCAACCCATGAAATTAAAAAAAATTTTAACTGTTGCTTTGCTGCTTGCCGCAACCTTTTTGGTCGGTTTTGTTGTCCGCCAGGATGATGATCCGCTAAAAAAGATTTTGATGCAGCTACAAAAGTTTACCGATAATTATCCGGTAGAAAAAGTTTACCTGCAATTAGATAAACCCTATTATGCCATCGGAGATCTCATTTATTTCAAAGCTTACACCACCGTTGGCAGCAAACATCAGCCTTCCGGACTAAGCAAAATTTTATATGTGGACCTGATCAACGAAAAAGATTCGGTCAAGCAATCGCTGCGCCTGCCGATGACAGCCGGTTTAAGCTGGGGCAGTTTTGCTTTGGCCGATACCTTGCAGGAAGGCAGTTACCGCATCCGTGCTTACACGCAGTGGATGCGCAATTTTGGCGAAGAATATTATTTTGATAAAACCATCAGCATTGGCAATTCCATTTCCAATACTGTTTTTACCACGGTAAATTATAAGTTCGTTACAGATAACGGCACGCCAAAAATCAATGCCGTTATTAATTATGCTGATCTGAACAACCAGCCTTATGCCGAAAAAGCAGTGAGCTATCGGGTACAAATGGATTTCCGGACGGTTTTGAAAGGCAAAGGCGTAACGGATGCCAGCGGAAACCTTGATATCAGTTTTAGCAACCCGCAGCCGGGTTCGTTAAAGTCCGGGCAGATCATCACCGGCATCACCACTGCCGATAAAAAAGTAGTGGTAAAAACAGTACCGATCAAAGCGACATCCAACGATGTGGACGTGCAGTTTTTCCCGGAAAGCGGCGACCTGGTGAATGGCATCCGTTCTAAAGTTGCCTTTAAAGCTGTGGGTGCCGATGGTTTGGGTGTCGATATTAAAGGCAGCATTGTTAATAATCAGAATATAGAAGCAGGCAAAATCAGTACGCAGCATTTGGGCATGGGCGTGTTTTCCCTTTTACCGGAAAGCGGCAAAACCTACATGGCAAAAATCACTTTTCCGGATGGTTCCACAAAAAATTACGATCTGCCTAAAGCTTCCGGCCAGGGCTTTGTGCTTTCAGTAAACAATACGGATACGGCCTATATCAACCTGCATGTTTCTGTTGGGAATGAAACTTTTAAACAGAAGCAAAACACGGATATTATGGTAGTCGGCCAATCCGGTGGCGACGTGTATTATACGGCCAAAAGCAAGCTGGAAAGCCAGTCTTTCTCTGCCCGGATCCCGAAAAGCCGTTTTCCTTCCGGCATTGCCCAGTTTACGCTTTTTACACAGGAAGGCGAGCCGCTGAACGAGCGGATTATTTTTATCAACAACCCGGACCAGCTTAAAATCAAGGTTGCTTCCGCAGAAACTACTTCGCCCCGGCAAAATGTAAAACTTGATTTTACCGTGCTAAACAAAGCAAATGCACCGGTGCTGGGCAGTTTTTCCGTTGCCGTAACCGATGAAACCAAAGTGCCGATGAACGAGGACAAAGAAAATACGATCCTGTCTGACCTGCTGCTGACCTCGGACATCAAAGGTTATGTAGAGCAGCCGGGCTATTATTTTGTGCATCCGAATGAAAAAACACAGTCGGATTTGGATGTGCTGATGCTGACCCAAGGTTACCGCCGCTTTGCCTGGCGGATGCTGATGGGAAACAGTTTTCCACCCATCACCTTCCAGCCGGAAAAAGCCATGGTGATTTCGGGCATGGTAAAAACGCTGGGCGGCAAACCTGTGCCCAAAGCTAAAGTTACTTTGTTTACCACTTCAAAAGGTGCGTTTTTGTTGGATACCGTTACCGATGTGAATGGGATGTTTAAGTTTGATAACCTGATTTTCCCGGACAGTATCCGTTTTGTGATCCAGGCAAGGGGTGGAAACGGCCGGAAAAATGTAGATGTTACCGTGGATAATGTTCCGCCTCAATTCGTTACTAAAAACAAAAACGAACCGGATGTTTCCATCAATATCCATCGGGATTTGTTGACTTACCTGCTCAACAGCAAAGCGCAATATGATGACCTGCGGAAATACGGCCTCGTTAACCGGACAATTTTATTAAAAGAGGTAACGATTACGGAAAAAAAAGACCCGGTCAGAAATTCTTCCAATTTAAATGGTTCGGGCAATGCCGACCAGATTATCAGGGCAGATCAGTTGTTTCAGGGCTGCATCACTATCGATCAATGCTTGCAAGGCAGGTTGCTGGGTGTCATTTTTCGGAACGGTGTGCCGTATTCTACCCGTAGTTTTAATACGCCCATGCAAATTATTGTGGATGGCGTTTATGTGGACAGTAACTATCTGCAGGTTTTGCCGCCTACCGATGTGGCCACTATTGAAGTGCTGCGCTCTGGCGGATATACTTCTATTTATGGCGGCCGCGGCGGCGGCGGCGTCTTGGTCATCACCACCAAACGCGGCGACGACCCAAGTTATACCGTGCAGCGGTATTCGCCGGGTATTGTTACTTACAACCCAAGAGGTTTTACCAATACAAAAGACTTTTATTCGCCTAAATACGACGACCCGAAAACCAATAAAGCCGTAGCTGATCTGCGCACTACCATTTACTGGAACCCGAGTTTAATCAGTGATAAAGACGGCAAAGCAAGTTTCAGCTTTTTTAATGCCGATAGTAAAGGCACTTACCGTGTGGTTATTGAAGGTATTGATGATGAAGGAAATTTAGGTCGGCAGGTTTATCGGTATAAGGTGGAGTAAGTTTTTTAGGCGATAAAAGAAGCATTGTTGTTTAAATTAATAAAAAGTCGTTCAAGTTGCTGCTAATAACACATATTAGAATTCGTAGTTCCAAGGATGGGGTCACAAACCCGACCAGTAGGATGTAAAAAGCCCTTATGACAATTTATAACCACAGCTGCTGTTGTATTGACGCAATAACCCATGACAAAAAGCGCAATGCGCATTATGTATTGTTTATAACAGCTTTAAAAATTGAAAAGCAATGATTACAAAGGGTTTAGCCTTTGTAATACTGGTATATTTCTTAATAAAAAGGTTTACCTATATTTATATCCTACTTGTAAAACATGCGTATATTTATGAGTTGGTGGCAAGCCTAAAGAGACAACGTTAATGTTGCAAGACAGGATTTAAATAATTTAAAGATTTATGGAAAATATAGTTATTGCAGGGGGAACATCAGGAATGGGGCTTTCTGCCGCAAAACTCTTGGTTAATAAGGGTTATCAAGTAACAATTTTAGGAAGAAATACTGACAAACTAAATAAAGCTTTAGCTGAAATTGGACAAAATGCGACAGGTAAGAGTGTTGATGCCACAAACTCTGATTCGCTTAAACAGACAATGGCTGAAATAGGGCAAATTGACCATCTCGTAATCGCACTTAGCGGAGGAAAAGGAATTGGGGTTTTTAAAGACCTGGACCTAAATGATTTGAAAAAAGGGTTTGAAGGAAAGTTTTTTCCGCAGTTACAAGCCGCTCAATCCGTATTGCCTTACATTAAACCAACTGGGAGCATAACCTTTATCACCTCAATCAGTTCTCAATCCAAAGCGACTGGGACAGCAGGTCTTGGGGCTATCAATGGAGCAATAGAAATTATGATTCCAACTATTGCTAAAGAATTGAAACCTATAAGAGTAAATGCAGTAGCGCCTGGAGTTGTAAATACCACATGGTGGGACTTTTTAACACCTGAAAAAAAGGAAGAAACTTTTAAACAATATTCAGCTACAATTCCACTTGGCAGAGTTGGAGAGCCCGAAGACGTTGCAAAAATGATATTGTCATTTATTGAAAATGATTACATAACTGGACAAATTATCGCAGTAGACGGTGGACTTAGTTTAGGACAATAATCTTGGACAAGCCAGCCACCAACAAGCGGTTTGGCAATATGGCGGGGCGACGAATATATTCTCAACTTTTTGTTCGCTATCAGCAGCAGTCTGGGCTTGACTTTTACTATTGAGCTTTTGTAGTTGTCTTCATTATTAGTAATTCTATTCGACTGCGGTTCCGGGCTGGACGTTTTTCAAATACCGCCACATCGCCAAGCCGTACCGTTAACCGGCACTTCGCGTTTTTGCCCGACAAAGTTTGTTAAAGATTTTTTTTGTGCCAAAAAAGCAAAAACACGAAATGCGTTTAACAAACGGTTTGGCAAAAAACCGGCGGACGGAAGTATTATCAGCTTTTGTTTCGCTATTTTGCTTCAGTTTAAGCTGAATTGCAGAAATTTAGCCGGTAAAAGAAGCATCAACATTGGAACATTATTTAACTTTGGTTTTGGCTGACGATTTTTAAATTCCGGTCCTTCGCCAAGCCGCGGCACGTTAACCGGCACTTCGCGTTTTTGCCCGACAAAGTTTGTTAAAGATTTTTTTTGTGCCAAAAAAGCAAAAACACGAAATGCGTTTAACAAACGGTTTGGCAAAAAACCGGCGGACGGAAGTATTATCAGCTTTTGTTTCGCTATTTTGCTTCAGTTTAAGCTGAATTGCAGAAATTTAGCCGGTAAAAGAAGCATCAACATTGGAACATTATTTAACTTTGGTTTTGGCTGACGATTTTTAAATTCCGGTCCTTCGCCAAGCCGCGGCACGTTGGGCGTAAGCTTCCGCGACACCTTCAGCATTTGACAATTACTGAAATTTGATAACTTTGATTATGGGACAGCGTTTCTATTTTGACACATCGGTTTTTGGCGGGCTTTTCGATACAGAATTTGAAGAAGAAACTACTTTGCTTTTTGAACGGGTATCGTTAGGTCAAATTAAATGCGTTTATTCTAATTTGACTGAAAGCGAGTTGACTAATGCACCGGAAAGAGTCCGTGACTTTTTTGAGAATTTAAAGGATGAGCTAAAAGAAAAAGTTTTAGTAACGCCGGAAGCTTTAAAACTTGCTCAAACTTATGTGGATGAAAAAGTAGTTGGCGAAACAAGTTTGGACGACTGTGTCCATATTGCAACTGCAACATTAAACAAAGTGGATATGCTGGTAAGTTGGAACTTTAGGCATATTGAAGTTGTTTAAACTTTTGGTTTTAGGTTTGAGCCTGCTTAAATTTAAGTTGGAAATATCCGTAATGCTTCTTTTATGCCTGTAAATTTTTGTGCGTATATTTTATACCGGTAAAAGAAGCATGAAAATTTAGTGTTTTTTAGGTGATAAAAGAAGCATGAAAAATCAATTGGACAAGGTTTAAACAGTCTTGAATTAAGTTTAAACAACTTCATAGTAAATGTGTATAGAATTCGTGGCTATAATTCCATAAATTTACGTTTAGGACACGGTACTTTAGAAATTCATTCACCAAAAGAGATAGTCAACAATGAAAACGAAGAATAAAATTGTAAAAGAGTTTGACACTGTCAAGACTTTTAGAGACATTAAGACCAAAATTTCTAATGAAATCAAGGGTATGACTTTTGAAGAATTACAAACATACCTTGACAGGACACAACTAAAACCTAAAAACGTTCAGATAAAATAAGCCTACGCCCAACATTGGTTTGGCAAAAAACCGGCTGATGGATTAAACATCAACTTTTGTTTTGCTATTAACTTCAGTTCCAACTGACGGAACAAAAATTAGCTGATAAAAGAAGCATCAACATTGGACCATTAATTTGACTTTGGTTTCGGCAGACGGCCTTCAAATTCCGGTCCTTCGCCAAGCCGCCGCCGTTAACCGACACTTCGCGTTTTTGCCCGGACAATTTTGCTAAAGATTTTTTTGTGCCAAAAAAGCAAAAACACGAAATGCGTTTAACAAACGGTTTGGCAAAAAACTGGCTAAAGGTTTTAAATATCAGCTTTTGTTTTGCTATTTTGCTTCAGTTTCGGCAGAAGGAACAAAATTTAGCTGTTAAAAGAAGTATGAACATTGGAACATTATTTAACTTTGGTTTCGGCTGAAGGATTTCAAATATCGGTTCTTCGCCAAGCCTTTTCCGTTAACCGCACTTCGCGTTTTCGCCCGAAAAAGTTTGTTAAAGAGGTTTTTTGTGCCAAAAAAGCAAAAACACGAAATGCGTTTAACAAACGGTTTGGCAAAAAACCGGCGGACGGAAGTATTATCAGCTTTTGTTACGCTATTTTACTTTAGTTCAAGCTGAATTGCAGAAATTTAGCCGGTAAAAGAAGCATCAACATTGGAACATTATTTAACTTTGGTTTCGACTGACGGTTTTGAAATTCCAGTTCTTCGCCAAGCCTTGACCGTTGTGTGCCATTAGCGAGCGAACCTGCTAAACGGAAAAATGAAATATAAAATCCTTTATACAATAATTACAATTTTGGTTTTTACAAGTTGCAAAAATCAAATTTCACATAGTAACCTATCAAATATTTCAAAAAAGAGTAGTGATATGCGGCATCATATAAGCGATGCCTTACCTTTTCTGGACACGACCATTATCATAACAAGTATCAATTACCCTCAAATCTCTAATAGAGATATACCTGAAAAAGAAGCTGAAGCATTTCTTTACAAGTATTTTAAAAGTAAAGGAGTAATAAATCGAAATGAGTTGAAAGGCAAATTATCAAATGATGAAGAGAAAATTTGCGTTGATTACGATACCATTTATAAAATTCGTACAAATAAATTTTCAGGAGCTATAATCTCATACTGGTTAGGACCTGCTGAATTAAATGGTCATTGTTTTCAACCCAATAAAGCCATTATTATAGCTTCTAGCAATAGGTACAGGATTGTATGCGAACATTTTATTCCAAATAGTTTTAGTATTGACAGTTGTCTAACATCGAATATTTACGGATATGATTACGAGTGCGGTGGTCGGGGGATTTTAAGACATTTCAAGGTTACGTTGAAATAATAAACGGCACACAACATTGGTTTGGCAAAAAACCGGCTGATGAAATTAATTGAACTTTTGTCTTGCTATTTAACTTCTGTTTCAGCTGACGGAACAAAATTTAGCCGGTAAAAGAAGCATCAGCATTTGATTATTAATTTAACTTTGGTTTTCGGGCTGACGGTTTTCAAATTCCGGTCCTTCGCCAAGCCGCGGCACGTTGCCTGCAAGCTTAAATGACCATCTTCACATGGACACAATTGAAATAGAAATCTATGACAAAAGAGAAAAATTGACTACGATAGTGTTCGTGGAACATATTTCAGACAACAAATTCAGGACAGTTGCAAATGAAATTTTTAACTGTCGACTGGCATTAGGAACTGAATTTGAAACCAAGCTTAATAAAGAAGGCAAACACGAGATAGTAAGTATTACAAAAAACTCTGAATATATTACACGACGCTTTTTCCTGACTTCACAATTTACAGAATCAGAATACAGACTATTAGGTGATGAAATAATTAAACAAGGTGGATTCTGGCAAATTGACTTCGGTGGTATTGCGACTATTAACTTACCTAAAGATTGTAAGATTGACCTTGACAATATATTTAAAACGTTTGATTTCAAGCCAACTGAAATTGTAGAGTGACAACTTAGCTGACAGAGAAAGCCAGCAGGCAACATTGGTTTGGCAAAAAACTGGCTGACGGAAGTTGTTGAACCTTTGTTTTACTATTTTGCTACAGTTCCGGCTGACGGAATAAAATTTAGCTGATAAAAGAAGTATCAACATTTAATTATAAATTTAACTTTGGTTTTGGCTGACGATTTTCAAATTCCAGTTCTTCGCCAAGCCCTCAACGTTAACCGGCACTTCGCGTTTTTGCCCGACAAAGTTTGTTAAAGATTTTTTTGTGCCAAAAAAGCAAAAACACGAAATGCGTTTAACAAACGGTTTGGCAAAAAACCGGCGGACGGTAGGTTAAATCAACTTTTATTTTGCTATTTTATGACGGAACATAATTTAGCTGGTAAAAGAAGCATCAGCATTTGATTATAAATTTAACTTTGGTTTTGGCTGACGATTTTCAAATTCCAGTTCTTCGCCAAGCCGCGGCACGTTAGCGGTCAGGCAATAAACGACGATGACTAAACAGACAATCACAATAAACGGAAACAATTTTTCTGGCTTAGAAATATTTTACAATGAAATTGATCACGTATTGACAAAAGACCTTGATTGGCAAACAGGGCATAATTTAGATGCGCTTAACGACTTACTTCGTGGTGGTTTTGGCGTTTATAATTATGAAGAACCGATCTTGCTAGTTTGGAAAAATATTGCAAAAAGCAAATCTGACTTGGGTTTTGAAGCAACTAAAAGGTATTTTGAACAGAATATGGCCAATAATAAAGCGAATACCCAATTTTGGATTGACAAGTTAAAAGAACTTACAAACGCAAACGGACAAACCCTTTTTGAGATTATTGTGAGCATCATTTCCAGACATGAACATATTGAATTAAAAGCAGAATAAAAAAAGCCCGAACCGCTAACATTGGTTTGGCAAAAAACCGGCGGACGGAAGTTAGTGAGCCTTTGTTTTGCTATTTTGCTTCAGTTTCGGCAGAAGGAACAAAATTTAGCTGGTAAACGAAGCATCAACATTGAATTATAAATTTAACTTTGGTTTCGGGCTGACGAGTTTTAAATACCAGTTCTTCGCCAAGCCTTTTCCGTTGTAGGCAATTTTAAAACGACACTTGCATCCGCTTATAATAAATCATCCCTTTATGAGAATAATCAAATTTATCTCACTCATTTATTGGCTAACTGTTGCAACAGCTGCATCAAGCCAGCAAGTTGAATATGGCAATAACCCTGCAGCCGGGCATTACTTTGATGTTGGCAGTTGCAAACTTTATTACGAAATATATGGACACGGAAAACCTGTTGTATTACTGCACGGCGGCGTGTATGGGTATATTACAGAGTTTACGCCAATCATAGAAAAATTTAAACAAAATTATCAGGTTATCTGCATTGCCACAAGAGGACATGGTAAATCTGATATTGGACATGTTCAATATTCATATAATCAGAGAGCAGATGACGCTTATAAAGTTATCCGCAGCATTACCAAAGACAGTGCTATTGTTTTAGGATTTAGTGATGGTGGGTTTGCGGCATTAAAGCTTGCTGCATTACATCCTGAAGTGGTATCAAAGCTTATTGTAATCGGGGCAGGCAATCTACCGAAGTTACCAGCTGGCAAAAACAGGCATGAGCCACCTTACACCATGGAAAATTTAATGAAAGACGATTCGAATTTTTTTAAAAACCGTCTTGCATTAATGCCAGAACCTAACCGCTGGGGCGAGCACCTTGCAATGTTGAACAAAATGTATAACGAAGAATTTATCGGCAAAGAAATATTTGAAAAGATAAAATGCGCAACATTAATAATGGCAGGCGATGGAGATGTAAACAGACCTATTGACGACCAGGTGAAATGTAAAGAAGGTATTGCAAATTCACAGCTTGCCATTATTCCCGGATGTGGGCATGTGGTTTTACACTGCAATTTTCCAATGGTGTGGGATGGCATTGAAGCATTTCTGAAAGAATAAAATTTTTTAACTTACCACTTCTAAACATTAAAATAACAAATTTTCAAAATGAATAAAATAATATTAGCTTTTTGTTTGTTTATTTTCTTCAACAGTTCAGCGCAAATTAAAATAATAACACCTGATTTATCAAAGAAAGATAATCTGCAACCAGTAAACAGGCAAATTTCATTATCAACAGACAAAACGGTAAAAACTATTGTTCACTTAAATGCCAACGATGGCGCTGGTGTTGTTTGGATAAAGGGCTTCAATTTTAAAACCGGCGTTATTGAATTTGATGTAAAAGGGAAAGATGTTTTACAGGAAAGCTTTGTAGGCATTGCATTTCATGGAGTAAATGACAGCACCTATGAAAGCGTTTATTTTCGCCCTTTCAATTTTCAGGTGGATGACACAGTAAGAAAAAAACATGCTATTCAATATATATCGCTACCAAAGTTTGATTGGGAATATTTACGCGAAAAATATCCTGATAAATACGAGCAATCTCTCTTAACATTCGTTGACCCAAACGAATGGTTTCATGTAAAAGTTGTTGTAGATAAAAACAAGATTCAGGTGTTTGTGAATGCCGACACGAAAGCATGTATTTCCGTTAAACCACTTACAAATAATTCATCAGGCAAAATAGGATTTTGGGTTGGTAATGGTTCTGACGGTGACTTTGCTAACTTAATTCTAAAGCCCTGACAAATAAAAAAGAAAAACTGCCACCAACAAAAGTATTGCTGCAAGTGGGGCGGGACGTTGTTAGCTTCGGCTGCAATTCGCTATTCGGCTTTGGCTCGAGCTGTACGTTAGTAATTTGGCTTTTTGTTTTTATCTTCAACTTTTAAGCAAAACCAGGCAGCAGTTTCAGGCAGGACGTTATAAAATCCCCCACCTGCAGCAATACCTGTTCGTTGGTGGCACTTCTCGTTTTCGCCCGGCAAAGTTTGTTAAAGAGGTTTTTTGTGCCAAAAAAGCAAAAACACGAAATGCGTTTAACAAACGGTTTGGCAAAAAACCGGCGGACGGTAGGTTAAATCAACTTTTGTTTCGCTATTTTGCTTCGGTTTCAGCAGAAGGATCAAATTTAGCCGGTAAAAGAAGTATTGGCATTGGAACGTTTATTTAACTTTGGTTTCGGCTGATGAGTTTCAAATATCGGTCCTTCGCCAAGCCGCGGCACGTTAGCCGCCATAAGCAAATTAATTTTGCTAATGTAACAGAAATCGTAAATTTGGACATGGAAGTAAAAGTGCAAATACCATTTAACGAACTGGTGGCCATAGTTAGACAACTCTCATCTACACAAAAAGCAAAACTTCAACAGGAGTTAACTCAAGAAGTTGAACCCGTTACAAAAAAATCACGGCTGACAGAATTGTTGCTTAACGGACCTGTTTTCACAGACGAGCAGATTGAGACTATCGAGGAAACACGCAAATCAATCAACCAATGGCGGACAAAACCCTTGTGATTGACACAACGCTGTTGATTGACTATTTCCGAAAAACTGATAAATCTAAATCAAAGCTTGTTCAGCTTTCGGAGCGGTTTGACCAACTTGCTATTTCGACCGTAACGGAATTTGAAGTTTATAGCGGTGCAACTGTAACACAGTTAACCTTTTGGAATGAATTGCTTTCTGAAATTCTTGTGCTTCCTTTTGACAGCCCGGCTGCACACATTGCGGTTGAAATACAACGAGATTTAAAAAAGTTACGAAAGTCAATTGAAAAGGCTGACCTGTTTATTGCAGCGACAGCAGTTGCAAACGGACTTACTTTAAACCGTAAACACTTTGATAAAATAAAACAACTTACACTTCTTGACGACCATAACGGCGGCTAACATTAGTTTGGCAAAAAACCGGCTGACGGATTAAACATCAACTTTTGTTTTGCTATTTTACTTTAGTTTCGGCGTACTGAACATAAATTTAGCCGGTAAAAGAAGCATCAACATTTGATTATAAATTTAACTTTGGTTTTGGGCTGAAGGATTTCAAATATCAGTTCTTCGCCAAGCCGCGGCACGTTGCCTGCCATTTCAGCCATTCGCATGACATGAAGTGTACTGTGCCGCGTTGTCTATTTAATGCCTTACCGTTATTTGCTATTAATTCAATAGCGACGAATTGATGGAAATATAAGTTGATGTGAGAGATTAAATTCTTTCCAGCGGCATTATCTTTATGTCCTATTATTCAAATTAACAAATAAGGATTATGTCAAGTAAAGAACGATCAGAGGACATTATACTTCAGCACGAAAAGAATGGCAATTACACCATTGTAGATGGAATAAGGACATTCGCTTGGGATACAGGTACCGGCCCGGTAGTGTTTTGTATTCATGGTGTGCCGACTTCTTCTTTTCTTTATCGCAAAGTAGCTCAAGAATTAGAAAAGTTAGGCCTAAGGACTATTGCTATTGATCTGCCAGGGCTAGGCTTATCCGGAAGACCAGAGAATTTCGATTACACCTTTAGCAACTTAGGAAGATTTTGCAACAGTTTTTTAGATGCATTAAATATTAGTGAAGTTCACCTGCTTACACATGATATAGGCACACCCGTTGGATTGTCAATGGCAATGAAAAACAGCAGACGTATAAAATCTATAACTGTTTTAAATTCCATGTTAGACTTGGAACATTTTAAAAAGCCTTTGCCTATGCGCCCTTTCGAAAAACCTTTGCTGGGAGAAGCAGAACTCGCATTACTAACACCTTTTACTTTTCCTTTATTCATGAAAGCTACAGGAGTATTAAATATGGATGTTATTTCTCATGAAGAAATGGCTGCTTATATACATTTCTTAAAAAGGGAAGATGGAGGTAAAGCATTTTTAAAAATCATGAGAAATTTTGAGCAAACAACCGAATTTACACAAACATGCTACCATGCATTTCAAAATCCTGAATATCCTGTACAATTGATCTGGGGCAATGAAGATCCTTTGCTGCCTTATGAAGAAAGCGGAAAGGACTTTGAAAAAGCCAGGCCGGGGATAACTGTTACTAAGGTGGAAGCCAAACATTTTTTACAGGAAGAACAATATGTGATCATTGCTTCGAAAGTGAAAGAATTGATGCCGTAATATATAATGACGGCAGGCAACATGGGGTTTGGCAAAATACAGGGTGACGTAAGCCGTGTTTCATCTTTCGGTTCATTGTGCATCTGTATATCCAGCTTGACATTAAAAATTTAGCTGTAGAATTATCATCAACTTTTTATCTTTACTTGGCAGCGGTCAGCCGGGCTTGACGGAGCACAGAATACCCGTACTTCGCCAAGCCCAAAACGTTAGCGGTAATGGTACGAAACCTCGAGCTAACCCTTGACATTTTGCCGACTTTCTCATTTTGACTACAAAATTCCTCAATTAGGTTACAAGTAACAAATGGCATCTGTTGACCTTTGTTGTATTATTAATTTAAAATATAAATTATGGTACATCAAAATGAAACTTCAAATGTTGGCCCTGTGCCAACTCCTGCCACATCAAGTAAAGTTTGGTTCATAACCGGCACTTCCCGGGGTTTTGGACGCATTTGGGCTGATGCAGCGCTTAAGCGTGGCGACAAAGTTGCAGCTACCGCACGGTCGCTCGAAAGCATTGCTGACTTCAAAGAAAAGTACGGCGCAAATGTGCTGACTCTGGAGCTGGACGTCACCAAGCCCGATCAAGTGAAGGCAGCAGTGGCACAAGCCCACGCTCACTTCGGAAGACTTGATATCGTCCTCAATAATGCAGGCTATTCACTTGTGGGTACAATTGAGGAAGCCAGCGCAGACGATGTAAGGGCGCTCTATGACACGAACATTTTCGGCGCACTTTCAGTCATTCAGGCAGCTCTGCCGTTACTACGAGAACAGGGCAGCGGCCATATCCTCGGTACATCAAGCAGCCTTGGTCATGTAACGATGCCACTAATCGGCTATTACTGTTCCTCAAAATGGGCATTCGAAGCGATTCACGAAAGCCTGGCCGCAGAGGTCAAACCTTTTGGAATTAAAGTAACCATCATAGAACCCGGCGCCTATGCCACCGAATTTGGAAGCCAGGAGTCTTTAAAATTTGCAGCAGGCCTCGACATCTATGCCGATTTTAAAAAACACATCTTCGACGGTATAAAAGACATGGAAAGAGGCGATCCAGATGCGACACCGGAGGCCCTCTTCAAAATTGTGGACACGGAAAATCCGCCATTACGGTTCAATCTCGGCAGCCACAATTTGCCTTGGGTGCGTACAGCATATGCTGAGCGGCTGGCAACTTGGGAAGCGTGGGAATCCATCTCAAACTCAGCTCAAGGCAAATCAAAGTAAAGAACCTTTGAGAGGAATGCATGCTAGTGAGGAACAGAAGCCAGATACGGGAGAAATCCTATATTAAAGAATCAATTATAACCGATAATTAAAAAATATTATCGGTTATAATTGTATTAAATTTTCAAAATGAAAAAGGAAGAAAACAACCATCATAAATTTGATTCTTTATCCGACATACATCGGGCTTTTGGCTTACCTAAGCCCCTGCATCCAATGATAAGTCTGATAGATAATACAAAAACCAAAGTTGAAATAAATAAATTACCCCATTCCCATATTCTGAATTTTTATAAAATATCGTATAAAACAAACCTCGGTGGGAAAATAAAATATGGTCAGGATTATTATGATTTTAATGAAGGTGGTTTACTGTTCGCTTCTCCTAATCAATTAATTGGCAGCAATGGTGATATTGGAGAATGTTCCCGATATACATTACTGATACATCCAAATTTTTTGTGGAATTATCCTTTAGCAAAAAAGATCAGACAATATGGGTTTTTTTCTTATTCGGCTAATGAAACATTGCATCTTTCGGATAATGAAAAAGCAACTATCATTTCAATCTTTAAAATAATTGAAGATGAGTTAAACAGTAGAATAGATGATTTTAGCCAGGATGTAATTATTTCCCAGATTGAGTTATTGTTAAATTACGCCAATCGTTTTTACAAGCGTCAATTCATTACACGCAAAGCAGTAAGCAACGATTTGCTACAAAAATTAGAAGAAGTTTTAGATGAATATTTCAACAACGAAAAATCTTTAAGCCAGGGAATACCGACAGTTCAATATCTTTCGGAAAATCTAAATATATCACCAAGTTATTTGAGTGATATGCTGCGTTCCTTAACTGGACGAAATGCACAGCAACACATACACAATAAACTAATAGAAAAAGCGAAAGAAAAATTATCTGCCACCAACTTATCTGTAAGTGAAGTTGCATACGAACTGGGCTTTGAACATCCGCAATCTTTTAGTAAATTGTTTAAGACAAAAACCAACCTTTCACCATTAGAATTCAGACGATCTTTTAACTAATGAAAAGCGGGCGGACAAAACCACTACCGCTAACAAGGGTTTGCCAAAATGGGGGCAGAATTGAGCATTGGGAATTCTAATGAACATTTGTGCCTCTAATTCCCCCACTTTGGCAATACCTTTCCGTTAACAGTAATATTACGAAGACCACACTTTACATATTGACAATCTTATTGACTGGACAAATATTTGCGCAAACGAAAAAGGCATTAGATTTCGGTTTTAGATACTTACAAACTATTTATCAGGGCGACACCTCAATTATTTCAGCGTATCAATAAATGAATAGAATGAATCCTAAGGTTGATTTTTATTTTAGTAAAGGCAAAAAGTGGCAGGAAGAACTGGAGCAATTGAGAATCATCGTTCTTGACTGTGGGCTTACCGAAGAATTGAAGTGGGGTGTTCCTTGTTACACGTTTCAGAAAAGTAACATCGTTTTAATACATGTGTTTAAAGAATACTGTGCGCTTTTATTTTTCAAAGGTGCCTTGTTAAATGATGCCCATAGTATACTCATCCAACAAACAGAGAATGTGCAGGCGGCGCGCCAAATTCGGTTTACCAATGTTCGGGAAATAGTTGATCCAGATGTAATATCGGGACTGAAAGCCTATATTTACGAAGCCATTAAAGTGGAAAAAGCCGGTTTGAAAGTGGATTTTAAAAAGGTTACAGAATTCATCATCCCTGAAGAATTTCAAAATAAATTAGATGAAACCCCTGCCTTGAAAACTGCTTTTGATGCATTGACGCCGGGACGGCAAAGAGCATACATGCTGCATTTTTCTGCACCCAAACAATCCAAAACCCGGGAGTCAAGGGTTGAAAAATGTATGCTGCAAATTCTCAATGGAAAGGGATTAAATGATTAGTACATTCGATGAGAAAATAAATGAATCAAACTGGTTTGGGTTTGTAATTTGGATTGTTCTAAAGATTTCTATTGGACTTGTCATGCCGAATTTATTTCTGTATCAAACAAGAAAATAACAGTTATTATTATTTTATTAACCTTTCTGGTAAGGTGCTGACACATGTTCAGCATGACAAACCGTTCTTTCAAACACTCATTATTTGCAATCCGTGCCTTTGAGTTAATGATTTTTAATCATTCATAACAGCTAATAATCATACTTGTGTGTTAAACCCGGCAAAACTAAATGTAAGTTTTTAGGCGGTAAAAGAAGCATTAGCAAAAGGCAAGGATTGCAAATTTCAACTACTGTCAAAAACAGTCTTTTTAAGGAGTTAAATTAAGTGTTTCAGGATTCTGTCTGGTATCAAAAATATTTGCAATGAAAATGATTTTATTTGTTTCCTCAACCCAATAAATGATCTTATAACTTTTAAAAAGCGAAAAGCGAAAATTTTGAATTCTTTCGGATAATAAATCTTCAATTGTCCGTAAATATGGATTTTTTTCTAAGTTCAAAGTTGCATCAACAATCTCGTCTGTTATTTTTTCTGCAACCCTGGTTCCTGCTTTAAATTTATAATAATTGAAAATATCTTCTAATTTATCTTCCGCAAATTGTGTCCAATAAACGGTCATCTCCATTTTTTAATTTTATCTTTCAGTGTTTTGGCTTCAATAATACGTCCATTTTTTGCATCTTCTAATGACTTATCAATATCAGCATTAAACTGCTCAATACTGATTGGCTTCATATCCTTTTCTACTAATTCTGCTTTACGTTTGCGGAGAAGCATTTCCAAACCAGTGATAATTTCCTCATTTTGAAGCCTGAGGAATTCTTGAACAAAAGTTATTTTGCGCGCTTCTAAGTCCATAATTTAAGTCTTTATTAAATAAAACCCTATTGTAATTATATTTTTTGTTAGGTCCCAAACTTTAAAACATTCTAAATTTAAGGTAAGGCAAGTTAGCATAAATTTTTAATCACTGTCGGCCCAGATTTGTAATCCGTGCCTTTGAGCTAATGATTTTTTAATCATTCATTACATAAATAATCCAACTTGATTATAAAACATAGCAAAACAAACCATAAGTTTTAGCCGATAAAAGAAGCATCAACAAAAAAGCCATTTTAATTCAACTTGAAACGGCTTTGCACTAAATTCAATTTTATAACAATACTTCTTTTACCACACAAATTTATCCTTAATTTCTACTGTTTTTCCCTGGTTGCCGCCCATTCCACCGCCACCCATTCTTCCGCCACGCATACCGCCGCCGCCCATTCCGCCACCGCCTCCACGCATTCCCCCGCCGCTTCTCATACCGCCGCCGCCCATTCCGCCTGCTTCACTTGAAGGTTTCAACCCGTCGTGGCTATCTTTTGAAGCTGTAAAACTGTTGATTTTAATATCAAACAGCCAGGGTTTGCTGTTCAGGTTGTCCGAATGTAGCATCCTGATCGGGATCGCCGCTTCGTAAACCAGCGCACCTTTTTCATCAATGCTCAATACTGTTTTTATGCCATAAGTATTGGCAGTGGTAATATGGTCGGTCTCCACATCTTTAAAACCTTTTACTTCAATGTCGCGCAGTTTCAGCAAATCCGCTTTGCGCCGTTCTTCCATATCCTCCTGTTTCAGTTGCTGCCCGGTAATGGCATGGTCTGCTTTCGGCATCGCAAACAAATTATTTTCGTCCTGGTCCGGCGATGGAAACGTCAGGCTGTACATTTCTTTCTTTTTTCCTTCGGGATTAAAAGCCAGCGTAATCCCGTTGCGCATCGCCTGCTCCTGCTGCGCCCTGTTCTCAATCCGAATGGCAAAATACAAGTTCTCTTTATCATCCGCCAAAGCGTAATTTATCTTTTTAGCTTCGTTATAATAGCCCAGGCTATCGCCCCAATCCTTCAAATTACCATCTACTACAATAGGGTGCAGCGGTGGTTTGATCGTTTTAAGGTTTGATCTGGACTGGGAAAACACTTGCGCACCAAACATCGATAATGTGGTGCAGAGCAGGAAAAAGGGAAAAGATTTCATTTTGCAAAAAAATAGATTTTTCGTTTAAACTAATTTTTACACACCAGGTTTAGGTATTTTTTAAATATCTGTTTTTTATTTTGATTAGATTTGCTTTTACTATGTCAACAGAGGTTAAAGAAGAAAGCTTCACGCTGGAAGAATTGCTGGCCGGGCTAAAGGAAAGCCACCGCCTGATTTTATGGAACGATGAGGTGAATTCTTTTGACCATGTGATTTACTGCTTAATCAAGTACCTAGACTACAACGACCCGCAGGCACAAAAAATTGCCTGGGAAGTGCATACCAAAGGCAAATGCGCCATTTTGGAAGGTTCTTTTACCGAAGTAGAAGTGTACCGCAAAATTTTACAGCAGGAAGGCCTCACCGTTTCGGTAGATTAAGCTGCGGGCGATGCTTCTTTTACCGGCATAAAAACTTAAACCTTGTTTGCCAAATGCGGTTATACTGTTTTATCAGCAATAAAATTTAAGCTGTAGCAAATTTTTTATCCATAAAAGAAGCACCAGCCCATAAACCTATCTTATGCTCATCAAACAATACCCGTTTTACCTTAAAGCTACAACTATCCTGTTTGGCCTTTCGCTTTTTGTATTGGTGCTTTATGTGCTGGCTGATTTGCTGGTGCCGATCAGTTTCTCTGTTTTGCTGGCCATTTTGCTCAACCCGTTTTACAGTCGGCTGCGTCGCTGGAAAATCCCTAAAATCCTGGCCATCACCTTAACGCTGTTTACCATGATCATTTTCGTGGTAGCGGTATTGTATTTTTTGTCTTCGCAAATGATCCAGTTTGGCGACACCTTTCCGGCCTTGAAAGCCAAAGGCGGACAAATTATTATAGAGATTGAAACCTGGATACAACATACTTTCGGGGTCAGTATCCAAAAGCAGATGCTGATGCTTAACGATGCCGCCAACAACAGTAAAGGTTTGGTCGGCCAAACCATTGGCAGCTTGTTCGGCTTGTTCAGTGTGCTTTTCCTGATCCCGGTCTATATTTTTTTGCTGCTGCTGTATAAGGAACTGATCCTGAACTTTTTGTATGAAATTTTCTCCGAAGAAAACACAAGTAACGTAGCCGAAATTTTAAACCAGACTAAAGTGGCTATCCAAAGTTATATTGTTGGTTTGCTGATCGAGGCACTGATTGTAGCTATCTTAAATTGTTCGGCCTTGTTTATTTTGGATATAAAATATGCGTTGTTGCTTGGTATTATCGGTGCAATCTTAAATATGGTGCCTTATATCGGCGGCATTATCGCTATTATTTTACCTTTGCTGATTGCAACGGTAACGAAAGAAGGATACAGTACACAAATAGGCATTATCGTTGCTTATTCCGTTATCCAGTTTATTGACAATAATATTTTAGTCCCACGGATTGTTTCTTCAAAAGTCCAGATCAACGCGATGGTTTCTATCATTGTTGTGCTTTTGGTAGGTACGCTTTGGGGCATTTCGGGCACGTTTCTTTCTATCCCGATGGTAGCGGTATTAAAAATTATTTTTGACCGGATCGATGACCTTAAACCCTGGGGAAAGTTGCTGGGCGATGAAATCCCGACACAGCACATGGGCCAGATCTGGAAAAGGCGCAGGCGAAAAGAAGTAGTGGGGTAGCTATACTTCTTTTATACCTTAAATTTTTGTATCCATAATTTTAAAAATCCAACTTAAACCAATGCCAAAAAACAATACAAAATACCTTGATGCCCATCACAGACAATTTATATCATTTGTGATTGCCCTTACCGTTTGGTTTGCCACCCGTTCACTTTCTTTACCCAACCATATTATTGTTACCTGGATCAGCTACGCAGCTTCTATTTTAATTATAGATTGGATCATCATTCTTTCCATAGATCCCAAAGAGGTAAGAAAAAACGTTCAGTTAGAAGATTCCAGCATCACCTTTATTTTTCTTTTTATCATTGCAGCCGCTTTTATCAGCCTTTTTGCTGTGATCATGCTGATTATATCCGGCAAAGCCAATACCACCGGCCAAACCACCGAACATGCTTTGCTGGCCATTGCCTCTGTCAGCGTTTCCTGGTGGCTCACGCATACAGTTTTTACGCTGCGTTATGCCCATCTTTATTATGATACCGAAGACGGAAAAGAAGAGTATGCTGGCGGGTTGGAATTTCCGAAAGAACCCAATCCTGATTATTTGGATTTCGTTTATTTTTCCTTCATCATCGGCATGACTTTTCAGGTTTCGGATGTCGAGATCAGTTCCCGCAGAATCCGCCGGTTAGCCTGGGCACATAGCATATTGTCTTTCGTTTTTAACACGGTGATTGTGGCTTTGAGTATCAACATCATTTCCGGATTATTTGGCCATTAAAACAAGTAATTGCCGGCCCTTTTAAAATTTTTTTGATTAAATATATGCTTTTATGGATCTGGGGATAAGCAATAAAGTGGCCGTAGTTTTAGCGGCAAGCAAAGGATTAGGCCGCGCAGCCGCAGAAGCATTGGCAGCAGAAGGTGCCCGGGTAATTATTGGTTCGAGAAACCAGGAAGAACTGGAAAAAACAGCGCAAGAGATCAGCCAAAAAACAGGAAGCCAGGTGGTTGGTTTTCCGGTGGATGTAACCGATGCCGCACAGGCAGAAAGTTTTATTGCAAAAGCAGTACAGCAATTTGGCCGGATAGATATTTTGGTGAACAATGCCGGCGGCCCGCCTTTCGGCCTGGTAGAAAGTTTTGATGAAGCACAATGGCAGTCGGCTTTTGAACTGAATTTACTAAGCACTGTCCGCATGACGAGGCTTGTTTTGCCGCATCTGAAGAAAACCGGCAGTGGCAGGATCATCAATATCGTTAGTATGTCGGTCAAATCAGTGCTGGAAGGTTCTGTACTTTCCACCAGCATCCGCATGGGCGTAATCGGGATGGCCAAATTGCTGGCAGATGAAGTTGGGTCAGACCAGATCACGGTGAACAATGTTTGCCCTGGAATGATTTTAACAGACCGCATCCGCAGTTCAGGTATTAAAAAAGAACTCGCCGCAGGCATGACGGAAGAAGAAGCTTTGCAAAAAAAAGCCAAAACTATCCCGTTGCGCCGGATTGGAAAACCGGAAGAACTGGCGGCATTAATTGCTTTTTTAGCATCCGAAAAAGCTTCGTACATTACCGGTGACACCATTCAGGTAGATGGCGGTGTGATGAGGAGTATCTTTTAAGTACCTTAATTTTACTATTCAAAATGGATCAACCTATCAAAACCGGCTTATTGGCTTTCGGCATGTCTGGCCGCATTTTTCATGCACCGTTTTTAAACGCACATCCCGGTTTTAGCTTAGACGCAGTAACAGAACGGCATGTTAAAAAAGCAGCGGTTTTATATCCCAATATTAAAAGTTACGATACTTTGGAGGAAGTTATCAACGACCCGGAACTGGAACTGATTGTGGTAAATACGCCAAACTTTACGCATTTTGAGCTGGCAAAACAAGCATTGTTGGCTGGCAAACATGTGCTGATTGAAAAACCAATTGCTGCAACTTCCGCAGAAGCCCAGGAATTATTTGATTTGGGCAGACAGGTAAACCGGGAAGTTTTAGTTTACCAGAACCGCCGTTGGGATAGTGATGTAATGTCTGTAAAACAGGTTTTGGATACCGGCGAATTAGGAAAAATTGTAGAAGTACACTTTCGGTATGACCGATGGCGGCCGGAGATCGGGCCAAAAGCTTTTAAAGAAACGCCCATGCCGGCCAGCGGCTTGTTGTACGATTTAGGCCCGCATTTATTGGACCAGGCGATTGATTTATTTGGAAAACCGCTTTCTTTCACTAAAACTTTGGGCCGTTTCCGACATAAAACCGAAGTGCCTGATTATTTTTGCATCCACCTGAAATACCCGGAAGGGCTGAATGTATTTTTATACGCCAGTATGCTGGTAGCCAACCCTTTGCCCGGTTTTGTACTGCATGGAACGCGCGGAACTTTTATCAAAAAACGGGCAGACGTGCAGGAAGCGCAGCTCGATCAAGGTATGTCGCCGCTGGCTTTGGGTTTTGGTTTGGAGGAAGCCGGAACGGAAGGCGAACTGACCTGCGTCAACCCGGAAACCGGAAAAATGGAAACAACAACAGTCCCTTCTTTAAAAGGTGATTTTATGGCTATTTTTGATGCCGTTTACCACACCATCCGCGAACGAAAACTGTTTCCGATCACGGAAGAAGATGTGCTGGAACAATTAACCATCATCGAATAAAAAAACAGGTGCTAAAAACAGCATCACTCTAAATCATTCAAAATGAAACCTTTATATTTTTTAATTTTGTTTTTGGGAATTACTTTATCTGCCTGTTCTCAGGATGCGCCGCTAAACAAAGACATTCCGCCTTATAAGATATTGAACACAGATAGCGTATATGTTACCCCGGCCAACCTTAAAAAGAACATCCCGGTCATGATCATGTATTTTGCACCTGATTGCCCGCACTGCCAGCATGTTACTTCAGAGCTGATCAAGCATATCAAAGAATTTGGCAATACGCAAATTATAATGATCAGCTTTGTTGATCCTACGCGGCAATTTAAAGCACTGACCAAATTTGCAAAAGATTATCAGCTTAAAAAATATCCGAACATTACTGTTGGAACAGAAGGTTATACTTATTTAGTGCAAAGATTTTACCAGGTACGAACAACACCTTATGAAGCTGTTTACGATAAAAAGCACAAATTAGTAGAAACTTTTGCCAAAATCCCGGAAATGAAAGACTTGGTGAAAGCAGTTAAAGAATGATTTTTAGGCGATAAAAGAAGCATTCAAAAGCCAGACTTGTATTCAGCAGATGCTTCTTTTATCCTGATATTTTTACAATTGCCCGGGTTGATTGTAATAAACCTTCCTACGGTGAGGAGCAGGCCGGGCAAACCAGGTGAACCAGATAAGGAAAGTTTCCGCACCAGAAAAAAACAGGAAAAGAATACTACCCCGCTTAAACAAAACCTGCTGTTGCCGCTTCTTATCTAAAAATCCTTTATCATGAAAAAATTTGCATTGCTTATCTTTATTGCTACAGGCTTAGTCTTGTCAGCTTGTAACAGCCCAACAAAAACAGGCAATGCACAGGCAGATTCCGGTTCATCCGGCAGTTCCGGTGCCAGCGACACCACAAAAGCTATTAAAAGTCCTTCCTTTGGGACAAGCGCTTCCGGCACTGCTTCTTCCGGAAGCGACACCACGACAACCAAGCACTAAATAGCTTATTCAAATTGCCGCCGTAAAATCATCAATTGATTTTACGGCGTTTTCAAAACGTTGAGTCCCGATCCCGGAAATGACCTTGTATTTTGCATTTATCGCTTTGAGTTCCTGGTGCCAAACCTGCATAAAGTGTTCCCGTTGGTCCGGGAAATTCCGCAGTGGGTCGTCCTGCCAGGGCATATCAATGTCCAGCAACAGATAAAAATCGTAATGATGCTGCTGCAATTCGTCCAAAACCTCTTGCGGCGAACTGCCAAATAAAGCATCGCTCCATATTTTTACGGTGATAAAAGTAGTATCACAAATCAGCAATCTGTTGGCTTTCGGCAGCAGTTCTTTTTCCAACGCCAACTGTCCGTGAAACATATTGACCTCGTCTTGCCAGGTGCAATCCCCAGTTAAACTTTCACAATATCCCCTCGCAAATTCCGGCACCCAGATGGTTTGGTAATGATCAGCCAGGTATTTAGACATGGTAGATTTTCCGGTGGATTCAGGGCCGACGATGGCTATTTTGATGATTTGTTGATCCATATTTGTTTTTTGTCATTCCCGGTTTTTGTCATTTCGACCGCAGGGAGAAATCTTTTTCAAAGCGTAACATCTTTACAAAATTCGTTTTTTAGCGATGCTTCTTTTATCAACCTAAAACCTTTAATTTTTGATGAAGATTCCTCCTATCATCGGAATGACAACGCGACTTTCCTACTCCTGCAACCGATAATCCCTCCGCCAATCCCGATAACCTAAAGCCGCGATAATCAAATACAAAGCATACATGCCGGCAGTTAAATGCAGGTTTTTAGCCGTGTAAACAATGACATAAATCGCATCAACAAAAATCCAGATCAACCAGTTTTCCAATACTTTTCGTGCCAACAAAGCTTGTGCAATCAGGCTGCAAGCCGTACAAAAACTATCCACAAACGGGAAAGCGGCGTCCGTTCCCTGCTTCAACAAAAAACCTAAAACGGCAGTAAACAGGACAACGCCAACAACAGAAAGCAGGATTTCATTACGACTGATCCTGATTACCGGAACTTTTTCTTCTGTTTTCGGCTTTCGGCCCCAAAAATACCAGCCGTAACTATTCATCGCCAAAAAGTAGAACTGCAAGCCCATATCGGCATACAGTTTGGCTTCAAAAAAAATAATGATGTAAACACAAACGCTGACAATGGCAAAAGGCCAGTTCCAGATGATGTTTTTGGCAGCGAGGTAAACACATAAAATACCGGTAATTACACCGGTAACTTCCAGCGGACTTTGAGCGCGTATCCAATCCGTAAAAGCAGTGATCAATAGCATAAAACCAAAGATAGTTTTATAGGCATAAAAAAAGCGGTGAATTAAACCCATCGCTATAAATCCTGGTTCTGTTGATTTTTTACCAGATCCTCACCCGCTTATCCGGGTCAATCCACATCGGATCGCCTTTTTTAATATGGAAAGCGGTATAAAACTCATCCACATCAGAAAAAGGTGCATTTACACGCAAATATCCCGGCGAGTGTACGTCCGTTAAAATTTGATTGGCCAAAGCTTCATCCCGTTCCTGGCCAAGCCAACCTAAAGAATAGCCCAAAAAGAAACGCTGCAAAGGTGTTAAGCCATTGATGGTTTTGCCTTCTTTATATTGTGCCGTCTTTTTAAAAGCATCCAGGCCTAAAACAATGCCGCCCAGATCGGCAATGTTTTCGCCCAAAGTAGCTTTTCCGTTCACATGCAAACTGTCCAGCACTTTGTAACCGTTGAACTGATCCACCAATTGCTGCGCCCGTTGTGTAAACTTCACCGAATCCTGCGGCGTCCACCAGGCTTTCAAGTTTCCTTTGGCATCAAACTGGCGGCCCTGGTCGTCAAAACCATGTGTAATTTCATGGCCGATGGTAGAAGCTGCAACATAACCATAAGCTACGGCATCATCTACATCGGCATCTTTAATACCGGGAATCATGAACTGCGCTGCGGGTAAAGTAATTTCGTTGTTGGACGGACTGTAATTGGCGTTATAAGTTTGTGGCGTCATGTTCCACTCGGCGTGGTTCACCGGTTTGCCCAGCTTGTGGATGTTTTCCAGATATTGCCAGTTGCGCCCGTTCATCACGTTTTGAGCGTACGATTTGCGACTGATCTGTAAAGTTGAAAAATCCTTCCACTGATTGGGATAACCAACTTTAGGATGAACGGCATTCAGTTTCAACAATGCTTTTTGCTTTGTTTCTGGGCTCATCCAGTCTAATTTTTCAATATGTTCCCGGTAAGCGGTACGGATCGCTTCCACCATATCTTCATAGCGTTTTTTGCTTGTTGCCGGGAAATATTCCTTTACAAATAATTGCCCTAACAACTCGCCCATCAACCCGCCTTCATTGTCCAGCACGCGTTTCCAGCGCGGCAACTGCTCTTTTCTTCCGGATAAAACAGTTCCCGAAAAACGGAAGTTTTCTTGTTCCAAATCTTTATTTAAAACAGAAGCATAAGAAGAAATCAGCTTCCAGCGGAGATATGCTTTCCAATCGGCAACCGGGAAAGTAGTTAAAGCCTTGTCCAAATTGCTGTAAAATTCCGGCTGGCCAACAATGACCGAATCAACTGCATTTAAACCCATCGTCGGCAGCAAATTTGTCCAGTTGATATTTGGCGTTAATTGGTTCAACTTGGCAACCGGCATTTTGTGATAGTTCTTATACGGATCGCGCAGCAACACCAAACTACGGCTGCTATCTGCCAATGATTTTTCTATGCTAAAAACAGCATTGGCAGCAGCCGGATCATTAAGGCCGGAAAGTTTGAGCATCGCAGGCACATGCTGCTGTGCGTAATCGTTCCTAATCCTGGTGGTGCGCGCATCTGTTTTGAAATAATAATCGCGGTTAGGCAAACCCAAACCTGCCTGCCTGAACTGCAGCATCATTTTAACGCTGTTTTTGGCATCCTGTCCAACACCTGCACCGATAAAATTACGCACGCCGATGGTAGTTAAATAAGCGGCAACATCAAGCACGTCCTGTTTGGTTTTGATCTGGTCAATCCGGTCTAAAGGTGCTTTAATCGCATTGATGCCCAACTTTTCAATAGTAACGGTATCCGTTCCGCTGTAATAAAAATCACCTATTTTTTGCGTGTTCGTACCTTTTGCCGCATTTGCTTTTTCGGCATCTTCATTGATTTTCTTCAAGCGGTCGCGCAAATCTTCTCCCACCACATTGCCAATCCCCCAGTTGGAATAAGCCGCCGGGATCGGGTTTTTCTTGATCCAGCCGCCATTCGCATACAAAAAAAAGTTGTCGCCGGGTTTTACGGATGGGTCGAGGTTTTGGTAAACGGGGTCGTTTGCTTTTTTGATCTGTGCTTTTACAGAGAAAGAAGCCAATAAAACAGCCGAAAACAAGCCCGAAGCAATATATAGGTTGGTTTTAATTTTCATCAATATTAAAAAAAGGACATCCTTTCAAACATACCAATTTTCCATGCGCCATGCTTCTTTTAGCATGTAAAATTTGTGTTGATTAATACTTCAACACTTTTTGTATGATAAAAACAGTATGTATATTTAGCCACCTATAATTATGAAACCTAAATTTTACCTTGCTTCTTTTATCGCCTGTTTTTTAGTGTTGAATGGTTTCGCCCAGAAAAAACAAAACATTTATTTTATGAAGGATGACGGGCGATATGTGAACAATCGAGACAGTGCCGATTTTATCCGGGTTGTTCAAGAACCCGATTCGGGAACAGTTTTGTACAATGTAATGGAATATTATCCCAGCGGAAACACAAAGTTTTTGGGCAAATCTTCTACTATAGATCCAATAAAATTAGAAGGAACAACAGCCAGTTTTTATCCTGACAAAAAAAGAAAACGGGTAGCGACTTATGAAAAAGGAAACATTTTAGGCTTGGTTTACGATTACAATCCAAACGGAAAACAGTACCGTACTTTAGAATATAAACCGGACTCTAAAAAACTAAACCCTGAGTCAGAAGAGATCGTTCGTGATGTTTATGATTCAACAGGTGTACAAACCGTTAAAGACGGAAACGGACACTACGTAGTATTTAGTAATAATTATAAAACGATTAAAGAAGAAGGAAACGTAAAAAACGGAAAAAGAGAAGGCATTTGGAAAGGTACATCCAACAAAGGCAAAACTACTTTTACAGAAGAATATGCTGATGGAAAATTTATTAAAGGAACTAACACTGATGAAAACGGACACACTATAAATTATACGGTAAAAGAAGCATTGCCATCTTTTAAAGGCGGCGAAAGTGGTTTTGGCCAGTATCTTGGCCAGAGTATCCGTTATCCGGAAGCATCAAGAAATAGAGGTGTACAAGGGCGGGTGATTTTAAGCTTTGTGGTAGAAAGAGACGGAAGCCTAACCGGTATTAAAATCCTGAAAAGTGTTAGTTATGATATTGATGCCGAAGCAATAAGAGTAATCAGCCAATCACCTAAATGGAATCCGGGTGTGCAGCATGGCATTCCGGTTAAAGTTGCTTATACCATGCCGATTAATTTTGCTTTAGGCAGATAAAAAATCACTAAAAAACTTACCTTTGCATCCCGACAAACATTCGGGATTTTCCATCAAATTGCATAGGAAATCCTGGTTTTAGTTGATTTGTTTTTACACTTTCAACTCATAACTTTTTTACTGTAAAAAGCATTATGCCCAGAAACACCTCCATCAATTCTGTTTTAATTATCGGCTCTGGCCCAATTGTGATCGGCCAGGCTTGCGAGTTTGATTATGCCGGTTCGCAGGCTTCGCTTTCTTTAAAAGAAGAAGGTATTGAAGTTTCGATCATCAACAGCAACCCGGCCACGATCATGACGGATAAGGTAATTGCCAATCATGTTTACCTGTTGCCGCTGGATTGCAATAGTTTAGAGCTGATTTTAACTGAACATAAAATTGACGCCGTGCTGCCAACCATGGGCGGCCAAACTGCTTTAAACCTGTGTAAAGAAGCCGAAGAACGCGGTATCTGGCAAAAATACGGCGTAAAAATTATTGGTGTTGATATTGCCGCCATCGAAAAAACCGAAAACCGAGAAGAATTTCGCCAGTTGATGGTGGACATTGGCATTGGCGTAGCGCCTTCTAAAATTGCCAACTCTTTTTTAGAGGGAAAAGAAGCGGCACAGGAAATCGGTTTCCCTTTAGTGATCCGTCCGAGTTATACTTTAGGCGGAAGCGGCGGCGGTTTTGTGCATAAAAAGGAACAATTTGATGCGGCATTAAGCCGTGGTTTGCAAGCTTCGCCAACGCATGAGGTTTTGGTGGAGAAAGCAGTAATCGGTTGGAAAGAATTTGAGCTGGAACTGCTGCGCGACAACAATGACAACGTGATCATCATTTGCTCTATAGAGAACTTTGATCCAATGGGCATTCATACCGGCGATTCCATTACGGTTGCGCCAGCAATGACTTTAAGCGACCGCGCTTACCAGGAAATGCGCGACCAGGCCATCAAAATGATGCGCGCTATTGGCAATTTTGCCGGTGGTTGCAACGTGCAGTTTTCGGTCAATCCTGCAAATGATGATATAATTGCGATTGAAATCAATCCGCGTGTTTCCCGGTCATCGGCTTTGGCTTCTAAAGCAACCGGTTACCCGATTGCAAAAATTGCAGCTAAATTAGCCATCGGTTTTAATTTGGACGAGCTGCAAAACCAGATCACCAAAACTACTTCTGCCTATTTTGAACCAACTTTAGATTACGTCATCGTAAAAATCCCGCGTTGGAACTTTGACAAGTTTAAAGGTGCCAACAAAGAGTTGGGTTTGCAAATGAAATCGGTTGGTGAAGTAATGGGCATTGGCCGCAGCTTTATTGAAGCGCTGCAAAAAGCTTGTCAAAGTTTGGAAATTGGCCGCGCAGGTTTGGGTGCAGATGGAAGACAAAGCCGAAACCTGGAAGAAATTATGCACAGTCTAGAGCATCCGAGCTGGGACAGGTTGTTCCACATTTACGATGCTTTGAGTTTAGGTGTGCCGATAGAATCTATCCGAAAAGTAACAAAAATAGACCGTTGGTTTTTAAACCAGATCCAGGAAGTAGTGAACCTGGAAATAGAATTGCGCCGTTACTCGCTCAACAATATCCCGAAAGATTTCTTCTTCACCCTGAAACAAAAAGGCTTTTCTGACGAACAGATCGCTCACGTTTTACAGCATGTAAGCGAGGAAGATGTTTACCAGCGCCGCAAAGAATTAGGGTTGCACCGTGTTTACAAAATGGTTGATACTTGCGCTGCAGAATTTCAGGCAAAAACGCCTTATTACTATTCTACTTATGAAGGTGAGAACGAATCCATTCCTTCCGAAAAGAAAAAAATAATCGTTTTAGGTTCCGGCCCAAATAGAATTGGTCAGGGAATTGAATTTGATTACAGTTGCGTACATGGATTATTGGCTGCAAAAGAATGCGGTTACGAATCCATCATGATCAACTGCAACCCGGAAACCGTTTCTACCGATTTTAACATGGCTGATAAATTGTACTTTGAGCCGGTTTTCTGGGAACACGTCCGTGAAATTATCGAACTGGAGAAACCCGAAGGTGTGATCGTTCAGCTTGGTGGACAAACAGCTTTGAAAATGTCCGAAAAACTGCACGAGCATGGTATCAAAATCATTGGAACGAGTTATGATAATATGGACATTGCCGAAGACCGCGGCCGTTTTTCTGATCTGCTGAAAGAATTGGGCATTCCATATCCAAAATATGGTGTAGCCGAAAGTGCAGAAGAAGCTTTGGTTGTAGCGCATCAGGTTGGTTATCCGGTTCTGGTTCGGCCAAGTTATGTTTTGGGCGGACAAGGTATGAGCATTGTAATTAATGATGAAGACCTGGAAAAAGCCGTAGTTAACCTGCTCAAAAACCTCCCTGGAAACCGTGTTCTAATTGATCATTTCCTGGATCGTGCGGAAGAAGCAGAATCAGATTCTATTGGCGACGGAGAAGATGTACACATTATCGGTTTGATGGAACATATCGAGCCTGCGGGAATTCATTCCGGTGATTCGAGCGCTGTTTTGCCGCCGTTTAATTTGTCGGCAAATGTGATCCGGCAGATGGAAGAACACACGGTTAAAATTTCCAAAGCTTTAAATGTCCGCGGCTTGTTAAACATTCAATTCGCCATCAAAAAAGAAGAAGTTTTTGTAATTGAAGCCAATCCACGTGCTTCGCGTACGGTTCCTTTCATTGCAAAAGCCTACGATGTTCCTTACATCAATATTGCTGCAAAAGTGATGCTGGAAGCGAACAAGCTAAAGGACTTCACAATTGAAAGAAAACTAATAGGTTATGCCATTAAAGAACCGGTTTTCTCTTTTGATAAATTCCCGGAAGTGAACAAAGAATTAGGCCCGGAGATGAAATCAACCGGTGAAGCGATCCGTTTTATCCGGGATTTGGAAGATCCGTATTTCCGGCATTTGTACAAAGAAAAATCAATGTATTTGAGTAAGTAACAATGCTTCTTTTATGCCATAAAAAACCACGGATTGTTTGTAAGCCGTGGTTTTTTATAGGTAAAAGAAGTAGTATGTGTCAATTCAGTAACTGCACACCGTTGGCCGCAATGTCAAATTGCCCGGAGTTGTTGTTTTTTTGATGCGTTTTGTCCATTTTATCATTTGAACCAGCGAAATGTTGATGGTTATCGGCAATAAATTGTTTTGAAATTACACCATCGATCAGCACATTTTTACCCTTGATACTTGGTGGGACCATGTAAGCAGCTTTTAAAAAATGAACCGTTACCAGCTTGCCTTTATTATCTTTTAAAGTAAAAGCTTTTCCATCTTTATCAACATCAACAACTTTAGCGGAAATGGTGGTGGTGATGGAAGTACGACGGCCAAAGTAAGCTTCCAGGTCACCAATCGGATGTGCTGTTTTTACATCTACTTTTTCTCCGTAAATTTTCCCTTTTGGGGCGATGCTGACAGCCCCCGGCTGTGGCTTTGTGCTGGTTTGGGCAGAAACAGTTAATGCGCTAAAAATAACGGCTATGGAAAAGATTGCTTTTTTCATGTTTTTTGGAGATCAGAATGAGCAAGCATAACCACTGAAAAAACAGATGGTTTTGATTTAGAAAAAGCATTTAGGATAATGATGGAAGTGCATTTTTAATCATCAGCAAAAACATCTTCCAAGTTTAATATAAAGCCTGGAAGAATTGGCGTAGTTACTTCAGCGTTAGCTGGCAGTAATTTTAAAGCTACATAAATCCCTTCCTGATTTAGAACATATTTTAGAAAGGTTTTTTGTTGAGGGGAAACAATCCAATATTCCTGTACGCCATTTTCTTCATAAACATCATATTTATTCTGTAACTCTGTTTTGTTATTGCCTGGAGAAAGGATTTCTACCACAATATCCGGTGCACCGATACAACCTGCTTTGTCAATTTTCCTTCGATCACAAACCACACAAATATCAGGTTGAACTACTGTAATTACATCTTCGTTCATCAATGATTTTTTGGTAAGACGAACATCAAATGGAGCAGGATATACTTTACACATTTTCCCTTTTAAATGATTTGCAAAAACTCTAGTTATCTCTGCAGCTATCTCCTGATGGTAGGAACTCGGTGCCGGGCTCATTTTAAAAATCCTGCCTTTAATTAGTTCAACCCTTTCTTCAAATTTCCATTGCAGGTAATCGGCGTAGTTGTAGGTTTTTGATAAATCCAGATCTGAAAATTGCATACTTCTTTTACTTGGTATAAATCTATAAATTTTACAGTTAATCAATAATGACAAAAAGCAATTAACCAAAAAGCAGTTGAAAAACTTCTTCAATCCGGCTGACGGCTTTTATTTCAATATTATATCTCGAAAAATCCAGTTGCTTTTTATTTTTTCCGGCTGCGGGAAGGTTGTATTTAGAGATGACGATCTGCTCGAAACCTAACTTTTCTGCTTCGGTGATGCGCTGTTCAATCCGGTTTACAGCGCGGACTTCGCCGGACAGACCCAATTCTCCGGCAAAACAGGTTTTAAAAGAAACCGGAATATCTTCGTGAGAGGAAATTATAGCCGCCGCCAAACCCAGATCAATTGCCGGATCTTCCACGCGGATTCCGCCGGTAATATTCAGGAAAACATCTTTGGCACTCAACCGAAAACCACAACGTTTTTCCAGCACGGCCAGCAGCATATTCATCCGCTTATTATCAAAACCAGTGGCTGATCGTTGCGGCGTTCCATAAGGCGAAGCACTCACCAAAGCCTGCGTTTCAATCAGCATCGGGCGCAAACCTTCCAGCGTGGCAGAAATGGTGATGCCGCTTAAAGCTTCATCGCGCTGCGACAATAAAATTTCGGATGGATTGGAAACTTCCCGCAAACCTTCGCCCAGCATTTCGTAAATTCCTAATTCAGAAGAAGAACCAAAACGGTTTTTGATCGTGCGCAATATCCGGTAAACGTGATGCCGGTCGCCTTCAAACTGCAAAACCGTATCCACCATGTGCTCCAAAATTTTCGGCCCGGCAATCATGCCGTCTTTGGTGATATGTCCGATCAGGAAAACCGGTGTAGCCGTTTCTTTGGCAAAACGCATCAGTTCGGCGGTACATTCCCGAACTTGGGAAACGCTTCCGGGAGTAGATTCGATATGCGCCGAATGCAGGGTTTGGATCGAATCAATAATTACCAAATCTGGTTCGATCTGCTCAATTTGCTTAAAAATATTTTGGGTAGAAGTTTCCACCAAAATGTACGGGTTATTAATTTTAGTGGTAAAAGAAGCACTGATCCGTTCGGAACGCATCTTGATCTGCCGGTCGCTTTCCTCGCCGGAAACATAAAGCACTTTGATGCCCGGCATAATCAAGGCCAATTGCAGCATCAACGTAGATTTGCCGATCCCCGGTTCGCCGCCAATTAAAATCAAAGACCCGCCAACAATCCCTCCGCCCAAAACACGGTTCAGTTCTTTGTCCGGCGTAATTAAACGGTCTTCTTCCGAAAAAACAATATCTGAAACCGGAACGGGTTTGTTGGAACGCTGCAAACTGCTGGTGGCCGGCTTCCATTCGGGCACTGTGGTGTTTGGTTTTTCGATCACCTCTTCCACAAAAGTATTCCATTGCCCGCAAGACGGACATTTACCCTGCCATTTTGGTGTTTCAAAGCCGCAGCTCTGACAGAAATAAGCACTTTTGCTTTTAGCCAATTTTATTAGAGGATTTTAGATTTAAGCCCTGTTTATGTTTATATCTTAAAACTAAACATACTTCTTTGAGCACATAAAAATTAGTGTCTGGATTTTATATCTAAAAAAACAGAAAGCTTGGTGTTTTTTATGGGATAAAAGAAGCATAAAAAACATTAAGCTAAATTAAACAAGCTTCTGTAATTTACAGATTTAGCCTTACCTAAACCCTCCTCAAATAGAGGACTTTAAAAATTCCCTCTCCTATAAAGGGAGCTGGGGTGAGGCTAAACAGAAATCGTAATCCTTAAATTAAAGCTTAATCTCTTCTCCTTTGGAAGACAAGAAATGAAACTCGTTCATGGTATAATTAGGCATACTTTTAACCTTGATCCATTGATGGTAATGGAAATACCATTGCATCTGTTTATTGTAGATGCCGCGTTTGATGTAAGCTTCGATAAAAGGGTGTACACAAAGGGTAATCCCTTTTTCATTTTGTTCCTGCAAAACATAATTGAGGTTGTTCTCGATGTCGTCCAACAGTAAAACACTTGGCCGGACAGTACCGGTGCCATGGCAGGTTGGGCAAATTTCGGAAGTAACAATGTTCATTTCCGGGCGGACACGTTGCCGGGTCAACTGCACCAAACCGAACTTGCTTGGCGGCAAAATAGTATGTTTTGCCCGGTCGAGCCGCATTTCATCACGCATAAATTCAAAAAGGTCTTTGCGGTTGTTGGGGTTGTGCATATCGATAAAATCAATCACCACAATACCGCCCATATCCCGCAAACGCAATTGCCGCGCAATTTCTTTAGCTGCTTCTTTATTTACCTGAAAAGCATTTTCTTCCTGGTTTTCTTTACTGGCTGTGCGGTTGCCGCTGTTTACGTCAATCACATGCAAAGCCTCTGTGTGTTCTATAATCAAATAAGCCCCGCCCGGCAAGTTGACTGTTTTGCCAAAAGCAGATTTAATCTGTTTGTCGATACCAAAGTTCTCAAAAATAGGAACGCTGTTTTTATATAGTTTTACTATTTTTTCCAGGTCTGGAGAAATTTCTTTTACATACGAACGTATTTCTTCAAAAATAGACTGATCATTTACAGTGATACTTTGAAAATCATTGTTCAGCAGGTCCCGCAATAGCGTTGAAGTGCGGTCAATCTCACCCAGTATCTTTTTCGCCGGTTCTGTTGCAGGCAAACGTGTCATGAACATTTCCCATTTGGCAACCAGGTCCAGCAAATCCTTTTGCAGTTCCTCTACGCCTTTATCCTCAGAAACCGTACGGATAATTACACCGAAATTTTTGGGTTTGATACTTTCTATAATCTTGCGCAACCGGGTACGTTCGGTATTGCTTTTAATTTTTTTGGATATAGAAACAGCATCCGAAAAAGGCACAAGCACAACATACCGGCCTGCAATAGACAGATCGGAACTCAGCCTCGGCCCTTTTGTAGAAATCGGTTCTTTTGCTATCTGAACCGGTATCAACTGGTTTTTACTTAAAATATCAGATATTTTACCGGATTTGGTAATATCCTTTTCAAGCTCAAAATGATCCAGCAGTTTTGATTTGTAACTTCCGCCATGAACTGTCTTAGCCAGTTTTAGTAAAGACTGTACCTGCGAACCCAGATCAAGGTAATGCAGGAAAGCATCCTTTTCATAGCCCACATCAACAAAAGCAGCATTTAAACTGGGCATGATCTTTTTTATCCGCCCAAAATAAATGTCGCCAACCGTATAGTTGTTGTTGATCTGATCTTTATGAAGCTCTACAAGCTGCTTATTTTGCAGCAAAGCAATGGTTGCACCAGCCGGGGAAGCATCGATAACTAATTCTTTTATCAATTACTTACTCCTTATCAACGGAAAAACCGTTATATTAAAAATATCAGGTAAACTATCAGAAAAATAAGAAAAGGCACCCTGTAAATACAAAATGCACTAACCTTAAAAAGTAGGACTTACTTCTTTTTATGTCTGTTTTTTCTCAAACGTTTTTTGCGTTTGTGGGTGGCCATTTTATGGCGTTTTCTTTTTTTACCGCTTGGCATAATTTCTTTTTGATTAGGTTATTTAATTTTTTAACTCTTTAATATACTCGTCCATTTTTTGACCGAATGCAGGATCGCCTGCCAATCCCTTGCACTTCTGGTAAGCTGTTATAGCTTCCGGTTTCATGCCCAATTGTTTGTAGCTTTCTGCCAGGTAAAAGTATGGCTCAAGTTCCGGCTTTTGCGCAACCACATTTTTAAACCTTTCTACTGCTTTTTCAAACTGGCCGGATTTCATCGAAAACAAGCCCAGGTTTAAATTCGCTTTCAGGTTTTTAGGCTCTTTGGCAACTACACCTAATAATAAGGAAATACCAGCCATCGGGCTGGGTGCGCCGCCGTTTACATAAGCAATGCCCAAACCAGTTTGTGCATCCAAATTTTCTGGTGCTATTTGCATCGCCTTTTTAAAGGATTCTACTGCATTGATAATAAAGGCAGGTTTTGCTACGGTATCCTGTGTCAGCTTGTACGCATCGTTGAAATGATCACCGGCACTCAACCAGTTTTGCAAAGTATTTTCTTTTCTGGCGATGGATAAATAATAAAAGGCGCCCGGGGCCGGTACATTTAAATCATCCCAGGTATGAGCCAGGTCTTTTTCAATCGGCAACCTCTCCGGATCAGAAGCAGCATTCTTAAGCTGAGCTTCTTTATCCGTTATTTCTGTCTGCATTTGCGCCGTCAGCAGCTTTTTTGCAGCCTTTGCTACATATTCTTCATTAATATCCGCGGAAGCAGCCGATGCCGAAGCCTGATTTGGCGCGGAACCAGGTTTGCTGCGTTCTTCTTTCGGCCGGATCAAGCCTTTTACCGGTAAAGAGATTAAATAGGTCATCATTGCAACAATTATCACAACTACGCCTATCTGCTTCTTTTTCATTACAAAAAATTATTTGTCAGATTTTGTTTTGTTTCCGGTGCGGACTTTCTCTACAAAAGTTTTTGCAGGTTTAAAGCTCGGGATAAAGTGTTCCGGGATAATAATCGCTGTGTTTTTAGAAATATTCCTTGCTGTTTTTTCAGCCCTCTTTTTCACCACAAAACTACCAAAGCCACGCACGTAAACATTATCACCGCCAACCATCGCCCCTTTTACCACCTTAAAAAAGGCCTCCACCGTTTCCTGTACATCTACTTTTTCTATCCCGGTCTTTGTAGAAATTTCAGATATAATCTCTGCTTTAGTCATCTGCTATCTGTTCTTGTTTAATTGTAACACTTAGTTGTTTTGGGGTTGCAAAAGTATTGCTTTAAAACGAAACAGCGAAGAAAAAACGATTTTTTTTATTTACACATCTGCCTAAAAATGATTTGGTTAAGGTTTTGGCTAAGTATTTTTGTAGGATGAATTGGAGCGATGAAATACAAAACTGGTATCTGCAACATAAACGGGACTTGCCTTGGCGCAACACTACTGATGCCTATACCATCTGGCTTTCTGAAGTGATTTTGCAGCAAACGCGGGTAGGACAAGGTATGCCTTACTTCTATCGTTTCCTGGAAAAATATCCCGATGTTATCGCTTTTGCCCAAGCTTCGGAAGACGAGATCCTGAAGCTTTGGCAAGGTTTGGGCTACTATTCGCGCGGACGGAATATGCTGGCAACAGCACGACAGATCCAGGAAAATAACCAGGGGATTTTCCCAACAACTTATCAGGAACTGATCAAACTGAAAGGGATTGGCGAATACACAGCCGCTGCCATTTCTTCTTTTGCTGCCGATGAAGCCAAAGCTGTCGTTGACGGCAATGTCTATCGAGTACTGGCCAGGTGGTTTGGCGTGGAAAAACCGATCAATTCGCCAAACGGAAAAAAACTTTTTCAGCAACTGGCCGATGAGGTTTTAGACAGAAAACATCCCGGCCAGCACAACCAGGCGATGATGGAATTTGGGGCGATGCTTTGCAAACCCAAAAACCCGGATTGCAGCATTTGCCCCGTGCGCGAAGCTTGCAATGCCTATCAAACCAACCGCATTAATATATTGCCTGTGAAACTTAAAACAGTCAAAATACGGGAACGTTATTTCAATTATTTTTTAATCACCGATCAAAACCAACTTTTACTTAATAAAAGAAGCATCGATGATATTTGGGCGAACATGTACGATCTGCCATTGATCGAAAACCAGACTTATATTCCTGTTGAAGCATTATCGGCATTGCCAGAATTTAAATGCCTTTTTGGTGGTCAGGCCGTGATCATTTCTACTTCGCCTATCCGCAAACATATCTTGACGCACCAACGGATTTATGCACATTTTATTCATTTGCAAATTAGTCCCAAAGAAATCAACCTGCAACCCTCCTGGTTTTTTACTTCTTTTGATTCTTTAAAGACGTTGGCTTTACCCAAAATCATTTACCAGTTTTTAGATGAATTTCATCACAGCAACGGTATGCAGGCCCGTCTGCTGTTTTAATTAATATTTATGCTGATAAAAGAAGTATTTAATATGAAGTTGTTTGGATTTTTACGATGCTCCGTGAACTAAATACATGATCCAAAAAAAGTTTTACCTCGGCAAATATCTGTAATATCCAATTTTAAATCACATGCTTCTTTTACCATATAAAAAAGGCTGCTTTCTATAAAGATGAAAACAGCCCTTTTGATAAAAACACAATTCATTACAGTTTGGCTTCTACGCCATATTTTCCGGCGAATTTCCGGTACAATTGTTTATGCAGGTTATCCAAATTAATGCTGCGCCCTTGTATAAAAGCTGTTTCCACATTGATCGTGATCATATCCAGCGCATCACCTTTTGAAATAAAAAGCGTGGCATCTTTGCCTACTTCCAGGCTTCCTGTGGTTTGATCAATCCCTAAAATTTTAGCGTTGTTTAAGGTGATCATCTGTACGGCCTGTTCTTTTGTCAAACCATAACCCACAGCCTCCCCGGCTTTAAACGGCAAGTTGCGCTGCCGCCAGAAACCAATTCCGGTTAAACCATAAAGTACGCCTGCATCCTGCAAAATTTTTGGTAGTTTATATGGCAGATACATATCGTCTTCGTCCTTATCCGGCAAAGTTTGTGTTTCCCTGATAATTACCGGCACATTATTTTCTTTCAAAATATCTGTAACCAAACAAGATTCTTTTCCGCCAACGATTACTTCTTTTATGCCATATTTCTTGGCGAACGTAACAGCCTGAATAATTTCTTTGGCACCGTCCGCATTTACAAACAATTTTTTGGTTCCGTTGAATAAACCCTTCATGCCTTCAAAACGCAGGTTGGTTACTTTAGACTTTGGCATTTCTGCATACGCTTTGGCTTCCGTAAAATAACTGTTTAGGTTATCTATGATTTTCTGGACACGTTCTGCCGGAGTTTCCTGCGCAGCGGCTGCTGCAACTGGCGCGCCTCTTCTTGCGCGGGCAGCACGGGCAACCGGCCAGTTTAGGTGTATGCCAATATCTGTTTTGTAAGCCGCATCCTGCCAGTTCCAGGCATCTAATTGGACTACAGAAGATTGCCCGGATATAATCCCGCCTTCCGGCGTTGGCTGCGCCAATAGAACACCGTTGGAACGAACGGTCGGGATCACTTTAGAATCGGTATTATACGCAATCAAGGAGCGGATATTTGCGTTAAGATCACCTACTTCTTCATTATCGATCGTCGCCCTCACCGATTCAAATTCTACCAAGCCAAGTGTAGTGACCGGCACAATAAAACCCGGATAAAGCTGCTTGCCATTTGCTGAAATTACCTCGCTAAAAGAAGCAATAGGCGCAGTGCCGCTGCCGATAGCCGTAATTTTACCTTTATCAAAAGCGATATAACTGTTCTCGATGACTTGTCCGTTGCCCACATGTATCGTAGCACCGGTAATTAAAATGGGTTTGGACTAAGGTTTTGCGGGAGAAATATTGGCCTGGCCAAAAGCAAGGGCCGTCCCCAGTATTAGTCCGCCTAAACTTAAAAATAACGTGTTTAGCGATTGAAAATTAAGCGGCAAGCGCATGTTTAATATGATTAAGTGGTTTGCCGTTTAAATGATTGGTATATTGCAGGACGGTCACGGCAGCTACTTTGGCCATAACCCTTGTTC
>JAABUP010001431.1_pt1 | contig 50034 bp, 52 predicted proteins | sample 5559201 | NCBI WGS metagenome assembly JAABUP01 (sample SAMN10711887, study PRJNA513373) | rock metagenome | isolation source: Antarctica rocks | place: Antarctica | reverse complement strand
CGGCAGGCACGACCATTTATGGTCGCAATTTTACTCGTTTGTATTGATAACAACATTTCCTGCGGTCTGTTTTTCAATTTCCGCAACGTGCCGCATAGAAGTCAGATCAACTGAACCAGGTAGCAGAAAGGCACAACAGTCATATTGCTTTGTAGACGTACTGCTGAAAGGCGACCCACCATATGGCCCTGGATGCATCTGACGCAGAAGATGGCAGACGACCCAACCCACAGACCTGCTGCAGGACTTGCACTCAATTTGACTGGCACAGCAAGCGGACAGTGAGCATATCGCGCAAGTTCTGCCTCAGCCCAGGTGCAGGCCAGCACAGCTTCTGCAGAGAGTGAACAATGCATTTGCTCAAGCGTTCAGCAGGTTCTGCAAGCAATTCACAGGTCTGGCAACCCACCTACCATTGTTTCGTCTCCCCTTTGAGCTGCTACTCGCAAGCTGCCGGTGATTCCAACAACGTTTCAAATCCTTCAGGTGGTGCAAGAGTTCGTAGGTTATAGCTCCTCAACTTTGGCTAGAAGCATTTATGTTGTGGTGTGTGTACTTACCGGCGGCTTGGGGTGGCTGATCTGTCAGTACATCCCACACTCAAGCCTGTGGACACTGCACCCATGCTCCATGTCAAAAGCACAGTTTGTGCTTGCAAAGGTAACTGGAGCCCTTGCTTTTGTGCCTGACAAATGAAAGGCAAGGGCATGCAAAACACTTGCATGCCTTAAAAGCTTGTTGTAAGAGTTCCTGACCACCAGCAACAAACTGTTGACTAAGGCTGGGCTGCTGTGCAACCAGAGAAGTTTCATGCAATGTGCATTGGGAACTTCCAGGTGCCTGTTCTGTTGCAGCTTGCGAATGGCAGACAGGAACTGGTGAAGGTGCGTGGTGCTCCGTTGCAAGCTTCTCATCAGGTAAGTGCCTGTACCTGCTACCAATCTGCAGTGCACTCTTGTGACTGCAACCAGAAATGCAATATGCTGAACAAAGCCTGTGTTCGGCATGGCATTTCTGTATGTGTTTGATCTCATGGGACAAGATGGTATTGAGCCAAGGCCTTGTGACGTTGTCTTGGCTAGGACAGCTTACAAGTGTTGGCTGTGAGTTCTCATGATGCACCTGCTTCACGCAGATCATGCACGCATACACAAATCAATGTGCAGCCACTGCAAATTGGGGGTTACTGCATTACCCTCACCGCAGTGGTGTCATGTGAATCAATGTCAGTCAATTTTCAAGACCAGCCAAGTACAAGACAATGTGCTCTTGACAGGCATTGCAACTTCAACATGGCTCTCACAGTCTTTCATCAATATCTCAGCATCAGGCTGCATTGCAGGGGCATGGCAGCAGCAGTACTGAAGCACATAGGACCATAGAGCTGCTGATGGTGGTATACCTTTATGACGCAGAAGAATGTGCTTTTCTGCCTGTACCAGACATGCCACCAGAGCTTCCACTGCAGTTGCATAACGCAATCAGTCAGCTGCAAGCCATTGCAGTGTCAGGCAAGCTTTCAACATGCCCCTCTCTGTCCTTGGACTCGTCGTTATCACTCATGCCTCCATCCGTGGTTTTGCTTTGACGAATGCACTCACCTTGCGGTCCGCCTTCCTGTTGGCCATCACCTCTGCAAGACCAAACGTCTGGCGCTGCGTTTGCTGTATCGCCTTGGACATGTGCTGTCTCATTGCTGAGAGGCACATCCCTGCAAGCATTCAATGAGCATGCAACGTTCTTTTTATGCACAAGCGTTGCGACTAGACACCTTCACAGCCTGTTTTGGTTGCAATCTGCATGCATAGGGATAGTGTTCAACAAGGAGTGAAGCACAATGCAGGTGCTGAGTGGAGCCAGTTCAACCCAACAACAGCTTGGCTGCGTAAGAACAGATGTGCCTTGTACGGGCACAATGACATTACCTTTGCCCAGCCAAACCTCTTTCTGATGACTGCTGAAACCCTGAGCTACCCTATATTTGTGATCCAGGTATACGCTCACCCACAAGCTCTGCTGCCTCCCATGAGGTATACAACGCATGTGTTTTCTGGACCACAAAAATTTGCTGTGTCGCCCAATGTTTGAATACCATTATAGCCAGACTTGCCTGGCAAAAGGGTTATCATGCGTTAATCCCAAATGTGCATGCGCTTACTGAATGCATGTGCTCACTGCTCACAACATCCCCTGTCGTGATTGCATCACACATGTCGCAATGTAGGCTACGTGTGTGGCTGACTGTGCCCTTCATGTTGTGCAGTACTTGGAGCTGGCATTTGAGGTGTATGAGAGGTGGTATATATATGCTGCTGTGCTGTTCAGCATCACTCTAGCAGCCTGCATGGCCTCGTCAGTCCGCATGTACATGAAGCGTATGCAGCTGTATAGAAACGTACACCATCAGTGTGTGGTGCCAATTGTGACAGCTGGGCGTGTCAGGTAGGCTAGATACACTCATGGCAGTCACATGCTGCATTTATATGCATGTTCGCCAAATCAGCTCAGCATGTGATGTAGTCGTTGTCAGCATGGCTTCTATGCAATGGCCTGATGGCTCTTTCTGTCTGTGTTGACCACCAGCAATGCTGAAGATTCAAAGCGTTGGGAGGCTGACAAGCTTGAAGTGCTGCAAAGGAGGGAGCAAGCATGTTGTGGTAATGTTGCCGGTTCGGTGACCACTCTTGATGTTCAGAGCGGTGTCCTCGCGCCGTTTGGTGCCCGGTGATGTGGTTGTGTTGCTACGTGGCAAGGCAGCTTGTGACATGGTGCTGATCAGAGGAAGCTGCTTGGTTGAGGAATCTATGCTTTCAGGAGAGGCAAGCTGTGTTTCTGACTGAGGCTCATGCTGTCCAGTGCTGCATGTGGACATGGAGAGTGTACTTGTTGATTCAATCGTGGATCAAGGTCACACTTTCCAAATCTGTCACCCAATCCTTCACGCTTCCCATTTCACAGTACATGCATGTTTTGACTGAAGACTGCACTTCCATCTCTGCTTCTGTTCACGTGTTGCTCACCCAAGATTACACTCGTCATGTCTGTGTGTCCATGTGATGTCCTCTTGGGTTCCCCCAGTTTGCCTGCCTGCCAGTGTATCAGTCAGTCCATTCAGCTATTTACATATCTCCCAGCCTGTACAGCTGTTAGGTCAGTGAACATATGTGCTCAAAGTTGGCCTGTGTTGACTGCATGTAGACAGCCCAGGTCCGGAAGTCTGTGCATGTGCCCGGCCTTGGGCCTGGGGAACTGGGGTACCACCCTGACACCCACTCCAATTGCACCATCCATGGAGGAACCTTTGTGAAGCAGGTTTGCCTGCGAGCCTTCTGAGTTTCCCTTCCCCGAATGCGCTGACATGCACAGAGGCTACAAAAGAGACCCCGTTCCATTGGCATGCATGTAGCGTAAGGCCCACGACAGAGGCTGGGTGTGCATACTGAGCTGGGTGTTGGACAAGCTGTGTAGACAACAGCTGTATAGTTCGTGCATGCTTGCATCCAGATGCCCCCATGCCTGTCTGCATGCTTGCAGGCAAATGTTGCTGCATGCATGCAGCAAATCAATGGCACACTCATTGAGGTCATGCGTGTAACCTGCCAGTGACATGGGTTGCTCCGCTACATGCTGCACACTCATGTTTGATGTGCCAAGCTCACAGTGTCTTCCGTGTTGCTTTCTGAGCACTCTTGAAGTAATGCTGCCACAGCCGGTGTACACAAGCTGATGTTTGCTTGTCATGAGAGCAAGGTGCAAATGCAACAGGTGTGGAATGAAGAAGATAGTGAAGATGAAGTGCTGGCCATGGTGGTCAGAACAGGCTTGAGGTACATTGGTGCTGCACTGCAAGCGCCGTTCTTAACAGAGTGTGCTGATCATTGCTGCAGCAACACCATTTTTCGCCACTTCTGTACATAAGCATGCTGTCCTGTTTTCTCTGCTTCTCCTCTCTCTTCCCAAACATTTGCCAAAACTATTCAGTTGCACTCTCACCAAGTGAACCCTCTCTGCCAGGACATAATTAGTGCTCTGACGCTCATGGAATCTGTAATGTTCATGCTGTTGGTAGTGGCACTGAAAGCCAGATATCTCATACAAAAGCATCATTCTTGCTTGCATTCAGTCCACCATCCATGTATCCACCCATTTTTTCATTCACTTGTTTGCGCGTTCATTCATCCGTTTGTTCCTTTGTTTGTTCTTTTGTTTGTTCATTCATTCAATTGTTCATCTATTCATTCACCGTTTTGTTCACTCGCTCATCTGTTCAATCATTGACACACTAGTTCATTTGTTCGTTTGTTCATGCATTCAGCAGTTGTCTTCCCCTCAAGTCAGATACATGCAGTCCTGGGTAGCTTCCTGTACCAGGTTCTGGTTCGACAGTCAGCATACCAACAGTCGTGCCGCTTGAATTTGTATCTTGATGTGTGTGACAGGTCAACAATGGGGAGCATGCTGCGTGAGGTGACAAGCCCCCTGCATCAGGAGCCACGTCATACAGACACCTTCCTTACAGTATGTTTCTAATGCCAAAGGGCAACACATAGACTATGCCAAATGCTTGTTGTGCTCATACAGTGTGATGAAGGCTGACCGTGCTGCACACTGCCGTGTGCACAGCAAGGCAGCACTTGGAATCTGTACAAAACGGCAGCTAGCCATGACTGTGATCATCATGCTTATGTACAGTGTGGCCAATGCTTACATCATGGTCAAATGATTCATGAGTGACATGCTTACATGGATCCTGTCACTCACGCACCTGTTTGCAGAATCACATTCATAACACCTCACAGTCTGCTCAGACAGAAGACCACTCTCAGCATCACGCGAAGTTCATCAGTGTGCTGTGTGTGAAAACGCATGCAAAGTTCATCAGTGTGCTGTGTGTGAAAACGCATGCAATGAGCTGCAAGTATGTTGTTTTGTGACTGCAGGACCTTTACACCTTTTGTGGGTTTGCTTTGTTGCTCCAGATCTGCCTGTTCATGTTGTTTGTGGTCAAATCAAGCCAGTATGCTCATTCCACAGAAGACACCACACAAAGGGTGGTCAACATGCTCATAGCAGCAATGCCCACAGGAGCACCAACAAGTAAGTTTGCTGCTGTTGCTGCTGGCATTGCTGCAATTACTGCTGAACATGCCTGCTGCTGTTGCTACTGCTACTGGGTTGCTCTACTCCTTGCCGCTTGTGACCTTGCTTGCTTCTGGCATTATCCGCTCCATTAGCCCTTCCTCTGCCCCTGCCCCTGCCAATGCCCCTGCCCCTGTGTCATTCAATCATTCCAGTGTTTCATGTACTTGTTGCTAATTGCGTCGAACAATCTTTGAGCCGCAGAGATGACCCATGAGACACATGCACTGCTGACATGCTAATGCATGTTGTAGTGCCAGTATAAGTTGCATGGGTGCACCCATGCAAATGTTGTTAGCAGGTTTTGGGGCACAGAGCTAGCTTTAGGCACTTAGTTACCTAGCCGACACGCCTGAATTATTTACTTCTGTTGTCTATTATGCTAGTGCCAAAGCCTCATTATTTTGGTGCTGCTGTCAGTACCTGAACCTAGAGGAAGATACCATCAAAGGAAGATACATACAAATCTAGAGGAAGATACAAACGAAGGCATGCGTGAGCAGTGTCTTGGTGCACTGCAGTGCTGTTGGCTTGTAACGCTGCAGCAGCAGTCCACCTGAAGACAAAGCAGATCAACATGCTTGTGCTGCCCAAGATCAAGACAGCTGCCAATGTGGACATGGTGTGCTTTGACAAAACAGGGACGTTGACCGAAAGTGAGGTGAGAGTCTGCGGTGTAGAAAAGGCAAAGGTTCTGCTGTGTGTCATGTCTTCTGCCTTAGCAACACCAAGGTAGAGCTAGGTGTCTTGGCAGGAGCTATGACAATTGTCTCCTGGAAAAGCGCATCTTTGCTTCCAAGAGAGTCTGTTGCAGTTGAGGAAAGTGCCAGATTGTGTAATGACAAGCAATGCCAACAGCCGCATGAATGAGCCACACAGTGACTCTGTGCTGCTGCCTTGAGCACGACTGATATGTATAGCACACGACTGCAGCAATGCAAAAGTGCAGCATGACGTAGTGGCAGCAATACGCTCAAATCAGGTTTTTGCAGCAATTTGTCGCAAATGCAGCATGTATCACAGACTGCCCAACGATAGAATATGTCACTGCTAAAGTTGTGCTGCATCATGCATAGCAGCCATGATTCGAGATCATTCAAGCAAGGACTGACGTACGTGCACCCACATGGGTTTCACATGGTGCAGATGCGACATCTGCCGTAAGGTTGTGCCATTTGTCGATGCAGCAATGAATGAAGTTTTCTAGCCTGCTTTTGTCAAAGACACACATTTAGCCTGCCCAAAGCTTTCCTTGAGATGCATGAATGAGAGAAGGAATGAAGCTTCAGGTGTGGTGCAGCCTGACTTCCATGGATTGGTGCCAGTCATCCATAAAGCATTTGCGCCCTTGCAAAAAGGGGCGCTGATCTGGCCAAACAGGCTGAGGCAGGCAGCGGCAGTGTGCAATTCCCTCACATATCTGGACAGAGGCATCACTGTTGGAGACGCTGCACAGAAGACGCTGTTAAAAGTTGTTGAAGCCCACTTCCTGGTGATCCCCCCTCCAGTCTGCCCCTGCTTAGCCCACAGCAATCCATGCTTGCGCCTTGACAAGGTGCTTTGCAGCGTATCTCCTGCTGTGCTTCTGTGCACCTGCACTCTGCTCTCCTGCTGAGTCATCACTTGCACTCGCGGTTACACTCCAGATCATGTTCTGCTGATCCCCAAACATCACACAACTCAATCAGTCACTCCTGAGCTGCAGCCCGTGCTCAAATGTACAAGCCAGACTTACATTTTGTGGCCCAGTTTGACAGACTTGATGGGTTTCTGTGTCACAGGGGCGCAACACAGTTGTCTTACCTTTACCTCCAAGTGGCAAGGGCAAAGCCAAGATGTGCACTCTGAGCGTGCTGACGCGATTTGGGTTTGAGGCTCCACTGCTGAGGTCTGGTGTTGTAGCTGTGGACAGCGCAGCTGCGGCAAACACAGCTGTGCTCTTTGTGCATGGGGCCCCATCAGTCATTGAACAGCTTGTCAGCAAAGACACTTTACCATTTGACTATCGTCAGGTGATCAAGCTTGACAGCAGCGTTTGCAAGACACTGCAAGGCTGTGGGCTTTGCATCCTACCAATACAGTCCTACTACTGTAGACCACTGCTGCTGTGCTGTATACAACCTGAACCCCCTGTTGATAGCCTCGTGTATCAGCATCAGGCATGCCTGCTTTCATTAGAGCCCAGCCATGTGCTCACAGCTGCAAGATTGTGTCTTTTTCAACCATCTCCCGTGATGTGTTTGCATGTGCAGTCAAGGAGGGCTTGTGGGCTGCATGTACATGTAAGATCCCGAGCACATGTGCAACCTGAGAAGCTTGAGTAGATCAGGACAGTAAGAAAGGCCGATTCCTTGACAGATTGGATCTCAGATGTACTTTCCTAATTTGCAGAGCTTGGTAAAATGCCTGGATCATAGAGTTATTGCATCAGATACAGTATGCAGTCAAGTAAGGTTGTGTTAGGCTGCGCAATGCATTGAAGTGCATCTCAGAGGCCGTTTTTACAGTCATAGAGAGTAGAGTGAAAGGCTGGTTGCGCAGGTCATTGATGATTACTCACCCCGCAGCTTTCGAGTGTTGGCAGTGGCGGCAGGGAAGTTGCATGGATTGGATCAGGTGGACATGAACAGTGCAACTCTCCAACAGCTGGAGGGCTGCTGTGAGTTGCATCTGCTGGGATTGACTGTCCTGAGTAACCACTTGAGACCAGAGTCTAAGGTCACTATCAGTCAGCTGCAAGACAGGTTGAGCCCTCCACTCTGCAGTAGGGCAGATGTGCCCCTCCCCTCTGCAGTGGGCAGATGTACCCCTCCCCTCTGCAGTAGGCAGATGTACCCCTCCCCTCTGCAGTAGGCAGATGTACCCCTCCCCTCTGCAGTAGGCAGATGTACCTTGCAGCATCAGCAGCTGGCTCTCAGAATTGTGTCATGGCATCTGCCACTGTGGTCGTTCATGTCTTGTCTTGAATCGTGTTTTGTTGCTAGACGAATTGTTTGGCAATGTATCAGGGTATGACAGGGCTAGCCCCCACACAGACATGGACATTCAATATGTGAGGTGATGCTGTCACAGGCTTGCATATATATATATTGCAATATATTGCAAGCACTTGATTCATCCTGTTGCATCAGAAGATGCCCCTGTACCATCATGCACCTGTACCATCATGCACCCATTCATGCATGAGCCCATCGAGTCATTTGTCTGCAACAGAAACATCAGCCAGTCATCTTCCAAACACATAATCAATCCGTCAATAAAACAACCTGCTGGTTTTCATGAATTGGTCACCAAACCACTCCACAGATACATATAGCCAGGCAACCAATTGGGCAAGCAATCACTCAGGCAGTGACCAAGCGGTGAATCGGTCAATCGATCAATCAGGCAACTTGTGAAACCGTCAATCGGTGACTTGGACCATCATTCACAGGCAGACTTGTGTTCACGTGTTCAGGGGTGCCATGAGAACCATGATGATCACCGGGGACTACTTCCACACTGCCATTGCAGTGGCAAAAGGTGCCGGCATGGTTGCTCCAGCTGGCAAGCTTGTCATCATACAGGCGGCATCAGAAGCTTCACCAGCAGCTGCAGAGCCCAGTAGACAGCACACGACGCCTGATCATCATTCACGCGAGAACAAGCAGAAGCAGGCAGTGCCACAGCAGGTGCAGTGCTCCTCACAAGCACAGAGTTTGAGGCAGCAGCAGTTGCAACTTGAGCAGAGGCCGAGGCGTCCTGCCGGCAGGGTTCAGTTTGTTGCGCAAGCGGCATCAAGCAGTCATGCTGAGCAGTGCTCAGTACAGCAGACAACTTCAGGGCAGGGCTGTCCTGTGTTGCCCTCAGCACTCCCTGATCTACTACTGCTCATGCAGCTTGAAGCCCAGGCTTCTTCTTCAGTCCAGTCTGTCAGTGCGGACCCCCAGACAGCACGGTGGCACAGACAATTTGCATCCACTTCAACCCAGGAGGTAGTCACACAGCAGCAGCCACATGGCATCCTCAAAGCACAGCACCACCAGTCGATGGACACACAGCAGAGCAGCTCTTCTATGGGACTGTCTGAAGGACAGGGAACATATTCTGAAGGGCAGGAGACACAGTCTGAAGGGCAGGGCACACAGTCTGAAGGGCAGGGCACACAGTATGAAAGGCAGGGTACACAATCTGAGGGGCAGGAGACGCAGTGTGAGCAAAGAGGCATGTTACAGATACCCCATGATCACCCTTCACCCCTGGTGATCACAGAATCTGCACCTCACTCCTATGCATGCCACCATGGCTTCCTCCAGGATCAGCTCAGCCAGTCGCAGTCCAGATCAGATGATCCTCAGGACCCATGTGCCGGTCTGTGCTTCACATATGAGGGCTACAGCCCTCAGGATGAGCCTCATTCAGCCCTCCAGGCTCTGCAAAGCATTGCTCAGGGTCAAGCTCAATGCTGTGTCACCGGTCAAGCCTTTGACCACATGCTGCAGCATGCGGAGCCCGCAGCACTGGTTCAGACGGTCATGCAGAATGCTGTGGTGTTTGCTCGCATGCGCTCGCACCAGAAAGGCCAAGTGATGGAGCTGCTGAGTAGCAGAGGGCTGCATCAGATTGTAGATGACCAAAAACGTCACATCCCTGTGAGTTGCCCGTCAATGCCGTATGTTGCATGCATGGCTGGTGTCCACTCTTGGCAATGGCTGCTACAGTCCTGTCCCATTGCATAGCAAGCCTCTCTCTTGCATGGTCATTACAATGACCCACAGGAAACAGTTAGGGATTGGCTGTACACACATTGATGTTCCCAGATCTTGCGCTGCCTGAGTTCAGTTTTGTTTCTGAAGAACCCACCTGCATCATCATGTGCATCATTATCATTGCAAGTTGTATGTTGCACTTTGTGCACGTTCAGTAAGCAGCTGCATCCATGCTCAATCTGCCTGATGACAGCATGGTGGAGGCCACCATCCTGTCAGGTTTCTTTTTATTTTTACTTTTTTTGTTTCAAAAAGTTTTTTGTTGATCAGGTCAGGAAAAAGGTGCCAAAAATCGGTTGTTGGCATCAGCAGTGTTGCTGCCATCATCCACGATGCACAGCTGTTGCTAGCAGCAGCTGTGCTCAGTGGCTATGCAGCCTGCACAGCAGCTGATGATTGGCATTATGTTACAATGGCTATAGGACTACATCTGAAATTGCAACGTCACAATCTAGGCTTTGGGACCTGCACAGCCCGGTATAGTACTTGGCTTCTCATTGAGTTGACGCTGACAGGCGTAATTTTCTCTTTTCTTTTCTTTTCTAGGGTTTGGGGAAGACATGCATGTATTGTGGGGATGGCATCAATGATCTGGCGGCTCTAGCAGCTGCAGATGTTGGTATGGCCATTGGCTCCAGTGATGCCTCAGCAGTGGCCCCCATCTCTGACAGGCATACCTCCCCTGCAGGTATGCATGCATTGCACCTGCTTTCAAACTGAGGAATGCAATGTTGGTGCAGCCCACACACAAAAAAAGGGTATGCATGCATTGCACATGCGTTCAAACTGCAAAATGCAATGTTGCTGCAGCCCAAAGAGAAGGGGGGGGGGGGAACGAAGAAGGAAAAAAGGCATGCTTTGCACATGTGTGCAAACTATGGAATGCAATGATGATGCAGCCCACACCTTGTTCTGATTGTGAACAGCACCCAAGCATGCTGCTCATGTTGGTCGTGTGTTTGGGATGAGACAAAGACGTCGGGGCCATCACTTGTGCAGAAATGCCTCGTGGTCCATCAAGGATGAGGCCTGCTATGCATCTGTGTAAGCAACTTGTGACATACGCATGTGTTTCAGGACATGCTATCATGAAAAGGGTTGGCTGTGTTTTTGGGACAGGGTAGTGCATCATGTAATCTGCACAGAGATCTTATTTGCAGAGCGGTTTTTGGCTGACAGGACCTTTCTGACCATTTTGTAATCTTGGGTCTGCCCAATGCACCGTGAGCAATTATGTGAGGCTGTGATGTCTTGAAGCCATGCAGTCTACAGAACTAGAATGGCTGCCAGCACTTTGACAAGGCCTTGCTGTGTGGCTTTGCTGTGCAGGAGTGTGTACAGTCATAAGACAGGCAAGAGCATCACATGCTGTCAAGGTGGCAACCATAAAGGTATACTCTTATGCTCATACTCTAGCTCTAGCTCAACTTTTCTGCTGCCCCCCCTTATCTCTAGACCGCTTGTCTGCGCACAGTCGCACTTCTGCCATGGCTGCCTGGCATTACCACCACCTGTAACAGCAGACCTGTTAGTGGTACAGTACATCGGCACAGTATATGAATAATGCAGAGAATGAGAGGTACCCTGAAGGAAGCTCGCATCAAGTGCGTTCTGCATCACAAGATTCTGGCCTGCACTCAAGTATAGCATGGTCGTTGGCATGCTGGTCAGCAAGTTGGATTTGTAGCTCTGCCACGCCTGGGCAGCCTGGTATAATACTTGGCTTCTCATTAATGCCGAAAGGCTTAGTCTTTTCTTTTCTTTTCTTTTCTTTTCTAGCCCTGCCATGTGTGTTGCAGTACATGGTGGTGTATCAGCTGCTGGTTTCTCTGGCAGTCAACACTGCCTTCTTCATGGATGGCTCCTGGTTGTCTGTCACTCAAGTGAGCTCTTGACCTCTCTCACTCAACACTCACTCATCACTGACTCACTCACTTGCGCTCTCACTCGCTCAAGCCTGTCGAGGCTGAGTAGAGCTTGTGGTCAGTTGCCATCTCCTTGCAGTCCTTCGCCTACTTTGACCCTGGTAATAGTAATAGTTATAATAGTAATAGTGATAGTAGTAGTGCTAGTGATAATGATAATGATAATAATAATGATAGTGATAATAATAATAATAATAATAATGATAATAATAATAACAATAATCGTAACAATAATAGTAACAATAACAATAACAATAACAATAACAATAACAATAACAATAACAATAAAAATAACAATAGAAATAATAACCACAACAATAATAACAACAATAATAATAAATTCGCTTTCCAGCTCACGTTGAGCTAGGTCATGATGAGATCAGAGTAATGCATGTGCCCAGCAACGATTGAGTCCAAGTACACTGTATGTCTTTCAGCCAACAACACTGATTGGGAGACAAACTGTCGCCATAGCAAACTGTCATTAGAATAAGCTAGCATGCAGTGGTGCATATCTGACTGTGACCGGTTGTGATATTGGGGATGTCATTGTAGTGGGTGTACTGATCAAGAGGTAAATGTGTGCTGGCTACATACAGTTCAGACACCGCTGATCTCTGCCCATACTGACTCAACTCCTTGATGCTCAGCATCCCCCCCCCCCAATGTTCTGCTGACATTATCATGTGCCCATTCTCTGCTGTGCTTTCGTTCTTTGACTCCTCAGTATTCAGCCTTGGGTGTGCAGCTGGGATTGGAAAGCATCACATGTGATGACTGATCTGCATAGCTGTTGTGCTCACCCTGCTGCTACGATGCTTTGCCAGTTAAGCACCTTTTGAGCAAGCTGATGCTGCTGCTTGTATCCATGCTCCTGATCAATCCAGTATTTATGTACTGTGCTTCTTTGTTCACTGCATGACCTCACAAGGTTTGTTGCTGTCAAGGGGCTTCTCATGTAAGGCCCCTCAGCTTGATTGCAACTGAAGTCATGGATCTTCAGCCTGCTGTCAACGCCTTGTAATGTAGTCAAGAGTGTGCCATGAATTGCAGCTGCGTGTGTTGGACTTCCTGGCGTTGTCACTTGGGCTGGTGTCAGCCCTGCGGCCAGCTGCCACACAGCTTCAGGCCCACGGACCTCCCCAGGGTCTGTGCACAGTCAAGACTGCTGTGTTGGTTGTGGAGTCGATCCTGGTGTTTGCAGCATCAGAGGCCATTGTGGTGCATGTCATGACAAAGCAGCCTTGGTTTACTGGCGGCACAGGGCAAAACATCGAGGTGAATGGCTTCGACTCACTGCTTCTGGCATTTTGCCTGCATCAGGTCCACAGCCACCTGGCTTTCTGGCGCATGCTCATGCATGCGATTGAGAATGTTGTGTACATTCAGCTTGGAGTATGAGAATTTGTGTACAGCGTGCTCTTGCAATCAAGCCATCACAGAGGTGGAATTTCTGCAACCAGTTTCAGTCATGTTTGCTCCTAATGGCGCATGAATCGTGTTGCAAGCGTCAGTTGCTGCTCGAGGCATAGTGGTCTAGGTGAGATCTAGATGTAAGGACAGGGAGCCACGTGCTGGCTGTTCTGTCCACACGCCCAAGTCACATGCCGTTGTCTGGTGTGCAGAATCCAGTGGTGTTCATGTGCTGGTTTGCAGCAGTCTGCCATGCACTGGCCCCAATGGCCAGTATTTCAGCAGACTTGCGCCTGTTCTGTGCAAGGATGAGTGCAGCTGAAATTGGCTTACAGGCTATCTATTATATGCTGGCTTTTCTGCTGGGCCTGTTGGGTCCTGCCATCTTCTTCATGGGTCATGATCCCCTTCACTTGTTCAACATGCCTTTTCACTTTCGTTGGCAGTTGAGCCTTATGCTGTCAGCTGGTGGGATTGCATATGGATGTGTTCTGGCGGTTACCAGACGTCTTTTTGCTCGTTATGATCAGCGGAGGATCCAAGTCTCGAGCAGCATTGCTATGGCAGCCACACACAGTAAAGCACAGTAACTAAGCAAAGTTGTTACAAGAAGAGTATGCACTTTGCAGGACGGTCGGCCTGCTGTCCCTTGTGTTACTCTCAAATTGATGTTTTGCCTTGCTGAAGTAGTTTTGATGCCTGCTTTGTTACTCTTGATGTGCAAGTAAACAACACTGGCTAGAACAAGACAATGGATGTGATGTACAAGCTGTGGACAGACATGGATGGGTGGTCTTGAGCATGCCAGAACCTGTTTGGGCTGGATCAATTATGCAAACCGGGTCTGTTGCCAAAAAACCTGGTCTGACTAAGAAGATGTTGTGTGCTGACAGACACAGAATTGGAAGTTACAAGCGGTCACTTCACCTTTCTGCTAATCAAACAGCTGCATTGTGCAGTAGCTTCGAGTCATCATTTGACTGCAAACAATCCAGCTGGAGAGACTTGCTAGCACAATGGGATGAGCTTTAGGCTGCCTTTGCAAATTTGGTATGGACATGGCCAACAACGGTCCTTTTGGCTCCCTATTGGTTGTAGATGACACTCTTGATGCAGCAAGGTCATCCTGCACTAGTCTGGTTGTTGTCACATTCCCTGCAATCCTGCCAGTTTTGACATACTCATGTATTGTACAGTACCCTCAGACAGAGACTGGGCTTGCTCAACACATGCCTGCATGGCTGTGTGTCATTCTCCTGTCTCAATAGGCGTGTCTTGCCGGCTGCCCCACTCTGACCACGATCCATCATAAATTGCTACCTGCAATCCTCACTTTGCATGAAAAGAAAAGTTTACGCTTTTCGGCAATCATAACAAGGGCCTCCTAAGGCGGCAGCCCGAAGCTCTCACTTTTGCATGATAACACACAATGCTAAATGGCCGATGCCATGAGCTGTCTGTCTGTCCATGCCAGCTGATTCAGGCGCTCAGGCAACTCAGGTTATGTGTTTAAAGCCGCTGAATGGAACGCAGCAGGCCATCTCATATCGACATTGTTTGCGCAGTACAGGAAAGTTACTGGTCGCTACAAGGGACCTGCAAGCTGCCTTGACAGACTCTCCAAAGCAGCATGCCAGATTCCAATCTGAAAGGGAACACTGCAAGAAGCATTTCTTGCATGGCTATGATGTAGCTCAGTCATTGCCCACACAACTCCCAGGAATGCAACTCTGCAAAGTCAGGATGTTTGGCTTGTCATATACCTGAGGGCTGGGTGAGAGCTGGTGTAGAGCCAATGCGAGCACGCTAGCAGTGACGCCTGTGCCACAGCTTGTCACCAGTGGTTGCTTCAGGTCCACACCAGCTGTCCGGAACACAGCCTGTATCTCTTCAGGTTCCTTCAGCCTGCCATTGACACAACCAGCTTCACACCAAGCTGCTGACACTGTGGCAAATTGCCTTGTGAGTCTGTACAGCTTCAACTGCTGTAACTATCAGGTCTGAGGTATGTTTGAGCTGCAAAGCACCCAAAAGCTTGTGTGCGGTTCTGCCCTTGGTCCACAACGCCTAACAGAACAAAGTGTCAAGTGCTCACACTACCATGGCGTGTGTATCTGGATGTTTGACAGGAATAGGTCAAAGGGTTCAAGCTCTGTGCATGCCTATTGCAATGTTAGACCCTAAGAACACGGTTCATACCTGCCATTTGTCAGCAATGAGTCAAAGGGAACATTCTTGCTGTGGGGTATGTGACCCCCCCTCATCCCGGGACGGGGCTCTGGGGCCTTTGCCTGGAAGCGAGCTGCTGCTCTAGCATCCACCACAACTTCCCGTTGCCCCTCTACATTATCCAGGACCTGTTGTAAAGTGCGCACCTCTGCCTTCTGCACAACACCATGAGGATGGCACCCAGCAAAATCAGATAATCACTCTTCTATATTTGCTTGAGCTAGAAAATGAAGCATCTTTGGCCCTGTTGCAGGTCAGCCTTCTGAATGATAGCAGCTGCATTTTCAGCAAGCCGTGTGGCAATGTCAAAACAAGTCTACATGAATGACCAGCAAGGCAACACAGACACACTGATATAAGAACTGAAATGTATGCTGCATTGTTTGTCTGTCAGACTGCCACAACAACAGCTGCAAGCTGCATGTGTGGAGCCTTGTCTGCTGGGCAGCCCAGTATAATTCTTGGCTTCTCATTAGATTGATGCCAAAAGCCGTAGTATTTTCTTTTCTTCTCTGGAGCCTTGTCTCAAATATGACTCTGTGCAGGCTGTTGATGGCAGGGACCTTGCCTGCAGGTGCGCACTGTAGTGCACATTTGCAGGAGGGCGCTGTGCAGCTTGCAGGGGGCCTTCAAGTTCATCGTCTGAGGCAGGACTCTCCTCTAGCTTGTACCCTTCTGAGACCCACAAGGGCAGACCCCCATCAAGCACTGCAACCCTGCAGAATTGGCCCCATCAGCAAGCAGGGGGCTCGCATCTGACAGCAAACCACGAGATGAGGAGGTTTGAAGGACAAAAACACACCATGACAGGTGATATGCACAGCAAGAATAGACTTACACGCTTGCTGGAATGGAATTGTATGTCAATGGCCACCACATGCCAGACTCAAGCAGAGCTCCGTCTGTGGATCAGAACCAAACATGCTAGATGTGAAAAAACAATTGCGGACCCCACAAATCCCTCACGTGAAGGAATTGGCAGCGCGGATTCTGACTTGTTGTGGCAAGAAACATGCACAGATGTGAAGTTACATGTATGCCCAGTATACATGTCAAGTTGAGGACACTTAAAGTGTGCCGGTGCTCACTTTTGATGGCCAAATACCTTGAAGGTCCACCACACTCTGGCAGCACTGAACAGCCCAGAGCGATCATACACCACAACCTGACTGTCACTTGCAATGCCCAGAGAGTCTGCTGCAGCTGCAAAGGCTTGCTCTGAAGGCAGCATGTGTGGCAAGCCGCTGCTCTTATCTGCTATGTTGTCCATGTCAAAGAACCTGCTGCCGGGTATGCGACTTGTCTTGAACTGTTCCTTTGGGTCGCCTTTTCCTGTTGGGAAGTAAGCCAAGGCGTGTCACACATGCTTTTCGAGTTGCATGCATGTTCTGCGTGAATGTTTCTCGAAACAAGTGGTGCAGATTTAGTGCCATAGGTGAGAGCTGAGCTGTATAACACTTGGCTGACTGTTGTTTACATGCCATGCATGCATGCAAGGCATTCAGGAGTAGGGGTGTTTGGAAGAGCCCTATTCTGAGCAGTGCCTGGTGAAACGCTGCTGCGGCCTGAAATCCTATTCTGGAAGACGGTTACTCAGACACACAAAGCCACCTCTTGGTGGTGTTCCACAACATCTCAGTGTACAGACTGGAGAGGATCCTCGTACTCATTGATGTGCGACGGCTTTGCAACCATAACTCAAACAAATCGATCATTATGCTGAGCAAGAACCGGACATGCCTGAATTTGGAAGGTACCAAGTTCCATCTAGTATCTTAAGATCTTTATCGCCTAGCCTGCAGTAACAGCAAGCTGAAGACCTCATGCAACCGGCAACCAACAAGAGGCTGAGTTGCAAGGCGTGTTCAGCACTGTACTGGTCTGAGACTTTGCACAATTATTCACCTGCTATGCAGCCAGCCAGGAGAAACCACGGATGCATCCATGACACTCCTACCAGGCTTGCTAGTAGGCCTGCAGGCCAAGCAAAATAAGATCTGTTTTGCCTGCAGCTTTGCTGTGGCAACGTGCGTGACTGCGTGCCTTTCGTGACAGTCTCGTTCCCACGCAACCAAACTGCTGACTGCGCTCACCTTGTGTAGGGCCTTTTGCTCCTGGCGTGGAAAGCCAATACCTGGACGAGCACAGGGAGTACCGATGGTGAAACGAGCAGCTGCAGGTATGACGGGGCACATACAACACCGGACAAGTCAGAAGCCTACGCCAGACTGCATACCCGAGACGAGCCAAGCCAACAGCGCAGTTGAGCTGCAAGCGGCGAGCACTTGGCAAAGGCTGACGTTATCTGCATGCCACTGATCAGTTCAGACGGACGTGCAGTATCGTCCTTGAGTGGCTAACAGCTCGATTTACATGTAATCATGCAGTCGCAGTAGTCCTGGAGGACGATGCCAGTAACGAGCCATCAAAGTCGAAGGTCGAAGTCGTGACTCGCGCTCGGACACGAGCTGGCGTTACAGTTTGTCTGTTGCAAAGCTTGCTCTACGCTACGCTATCGTACACCAAATTTGACAGAATGCAGAGCACTATTAGCACCAACAAATCAATGTTGAGACCAGCAGGCATGATCAAGACTATCTTTGAGCTTGCTCTGTTCGTGTGCATGCACTCTGCCACGCTAACTTGCTTTGTGGCATGCAGGTTGCAGCAAGCCATTCAATGCAGGTGCAGCCAGCAAATCAAAGCCCCAGCAGACAAAACGTCTGAGATGCCAAGCAGATCAGACGGACCGTATTCCCGTCAACAGACGTGCTCTTTTGCTAGCCACGGCTGCTTTGGGAGGTGAGATCCATCCGAAATCTGCTCGCAGACTGAATCTCAACAGCACGAAGACTTTCAATTCGAGACATTCAGCCATTCTCGCATGCAGGAAGCGTGGTAGCTGCCGCCGAGGCCGCCAACTTTGAGAATTACACCACTGCTCCTAGTGGGCTCAAGTGGCTAGACACTCAAGAGGGCTCTGGCCCTGCTCCAGCCAAGGGTGCCAATATCAGGCAAGAGCATCAGTGCTATCATGGCTGTATGATGATGTGAAAAGACGTTGTGCCTGCCAATTGGGTACAATGCAGGCTGCAAAATAATGAGTTTGCATGACATGCAGGTGTCATTACACTGGCAAGCTTACCAGTGGTGCAGTCTTTGATTCCAGCTATGAACGGCGTAAACCACTAACATTCAAGGTCAGCTGGGCTTCTTGTTTACATGCATGCATGTTGACAATTGATGACCAGCTTAATCATTGTACATGATAATATTGGGATGCAGATCGGGGTTAGACAGGTCATAGCTGGGTGGGACGAAGGGATACTAGGTGATGGCAAAGATGTACCTCCCATGAAGGTACCTTTCTCCTCACTCTGCTTGCGACAACGGTTGCACATGCTGCTGGCTAGGGGTGTTGTGTAGCTGCTGCAAACAGTTAGGTTTGCTGTTACACTGACACCATCACTGTTACAGTCACATTTGCTGTTACAGTCACAGCAATGATGCAAGGCAATCATGATTATCATGATTGCAGCTGACATGTGTATGAATAGTACACGGAGCTCTGCCTCCATCGCATGCACAAGGTTGCATTGCAAACAGGACCAGGTGTTCTGAAATACAATTTACCATGCAAGCTGCAAGATGCACAAGGCTTCATTGGCTCCGGGCATCTGTCTAGATCTGTAAACAAGTTGTTGAACTACACTGATGGCCATTGACATATGAGTATGCCAGGACAAGTGACAAGTAGCGCTAGTGGTCTTGTCTGAAGCATCAGTGGTGCTGCCTTGCTGCTTGCTTTGTTCAGCACCACTGATGCTTCAGACAAGACCATCAGCGCTACTTGTCTATTTTCCTGGCATGTGCATATGTCAAGCAGCAAGGCCAGTCTTAGCGTGAGACTGCAAACAGCTTGGGCTGACATGCTTGCAGGAGGGGGGCAAGAGGAAATTGGTCATACCCCCAGAGCTAGGGTATGGCAAGAGGGGTGCTGGAGGGGTCATCCCTCCTGACGCTACACTGCTTTTTGATGTAGAGCTGCTGGGCAAGCGATAAAATACACTGTAACAAAGCTTAGTTGACAGCCAGTGATTATCAAGATGTGACTCCCTAGCTGGAGCATCGAGGACTGAAGTAATGATGCACAGCAGAAAGTTGACCGTGAAGGAATTGTAACGCATACAAAATGATGGGAAAATGGGAAGGCTTTGCATGGGGTGACACAGTAAGTGTGATGGTAGGTGTTGTGCACACTCCCTATGCAGGTGTCTGATGCATCACCTGCTTTTCGAAGGGGCGCTGGCATAGCGTTTTGTCATTGATGTTGATGTAGCATTGCTTCAAATGGCATGCTTACTCAAACCAGGATGTAGATCTGCACTACCAGTGCAAACACCAGCTCTACAATGAAGGCTGGCTCAGGCAGCTAGCCGCAAATCAGGCTGCAAATGGCTCAATTCAAATTGAGCAGCGCCTGCCTCCTCGCTAGGCATGTAAGGCTGGTTTGGACGAAGCAGTAATTGCACTGCATTGCTAAACTGCAACTGTGGCTGGCATTATTGACCAAGCATGTGCTTCACAACACGGCATGATCATGATATGCAGGAAGATCGCGTGACCAATTTTCTTGCTGGTTGCAAACCGGCTGTGTCAACCTTCTGCTGCAGTTATACACATCTGAGGCCTCATGGCATCAAGGTCTGTCCTTCTGCTGTGCGAGCTGCTTTCGCTTGCAGCATGAAAATACGCAGACCTTGATGCCATGTCCTTCTGCTGTGCGAGCTGCTTTCGCTTGCAGCATGAAAATACGCATACTGACGAACAAGTAGTGCTAATTGAATTATGCAGACAGCAGCATCACAAATTGTCAGTCGTAATGCTTGCGACAATTTACATCCGTCTGCCTTTTGACAAGGGTGAACTGCATACAGCTGAGCAGTAACAAGCTTGTGAGAACACAACTCATAAAACAATCACTATCACTGCTGTGTGACCTATAATTCATTCTGGGCATTTGTTGAGAACTGAGAACTGACACCATAAAATGTTGTTGTGATACTTGATGCACATAGATGCAGCCAATTGAACACTGGGCCCAAAGTCACAAGGTCAAGATAAACGAAGGAGCACTTGCAAGCTAACATACACTCAGACTTCCTGTTGAGCTGAGCTGTCAATCTTGCAGACTACCTAGCAGACTGACTGTATGACTGTCACAAACATACAAACGAATAGCAACAAAGAATTCTGTTGTTGATGCGAAAGCCAGGATGCTACAGATATGCTGGAACACTCTGCTAGCATGAGCTCAAATATTCTGAACCTGTACATACCAGTGCACAAATAACAAGTCTGGAGCAGTGACTGCATGAACCAAGCTGTACACACACATTCCTGAGCTACTAGAAACAAGGGGGCCTGGAGATTACACAAGACAAACATTTATTGATGTGGAACAGCTGTCAGAGCTGCTTTTCCAACCTTCAAGCGCTGACGCCCACAAGAGAGCTTGACTGCTGTATACTAGAGGCATGCCTGTTGTGCGGCGCTCTGTGCTGTATCTGTGACTCTACTTCTTTTGCTTCTTGCAGCTGTTGCATGACCCCATCCACAGCCTCATACCATTGCAGCCGTGTATGCTGCTTGGCCTCTCGGGGAAAGTCTAAAAAATGCATGCGTATCAACTCCCACTTGGACTGCGCACTTGAACCGATGGCGCTCAGGGTTGATGTGGAAGCAGACTTAGGCATTGCGTTGACGCCCATGCCCATGCGCTGACGCTTCAACACAGTACCTGCCTTGCTCAGACCTTGATGCTTGCCTGCAGCACAGACGCTCTGAACTCAATACACTTGTTTAGTTGTAGAAAGGCATTGCACTCAGCTGCATCAGAAATCGGTCTAGGTTTGTAGCCATTGTTTTACAGATACAAAGTAAAGCTCTCAGCTGCATAGTTTGGCAGACCACCCAGCAGCATGCACAAAATGCAACTGCAAGATCAAGCAGAAAGAGTGACAAGAGTATGCAAAACATAGGTGCAGACATCAGAACTTTACACAATGGGATTGGAACTAAGTTTGCATCAACAGCAGCTGAATCATCGGACCAGGCAAAGCAATCAGAGGAGTCCTGTGACTGACCTGGCCAGTTGACACGCAGCACAACTGATGTCATGTCACCATGAACATCACCCCTCCTGCGTCTGACAGGCTGCCGGCCGCCCCACTTGTAGTTACCCACGTCACCTGCCCACAAGGACTGCAGCTGGGACACATGCCTTATGGCACGCATTCTGGGATCCCTCATGCGCTTGGTGCGCTGCGTGACATTGTGCAGAGCGTAGTTGGTGAGATGCGCTGCGCCATTGCCATGAGAAGCTGTGGGAACTGACGCATAGAAGTGTTGCATGCGCAGAAGCGCGTTCTGGGCTGTAACGTCTCGCCTGCACCATCACAAACGACTGTCATGCAAATGCAGAGAGCGTGCATGCATACGCTGAACAAGACCAGTACATAGAAACACACCTTGATTGGCGCTGACTGGATACATGGCAGAACTGCTGCGCATAATTGACAACAGACAACTGATGAATGACAACGAAAGAACTACAATGAGCTGAGCACAGACAGAGCAAGCATAGCTGAGCATGGACATCTGAAGTGGACAGATGCGAGAGCATTCAAAAGGCTCACCAGAGCCCTTGGGAGCCGATGATGACAGTATCAACAGCTTGTGTCAGTTGCACTGTCGCTATGCCGCTGCTCAAGCTGCCTGGTGTGCTGGCTTTTGATGATCTGCCTACATCTACTGCCACATGCACCTCTCCTGCGCTGTTCCTGCTGCCAACAACTACTCTGCATGCTCCTGTGCTTGCTAGGAACAAAGTGTTGGTGGATAAATCCACATATGCTGCTGACAGGCTGACTCCATCCAAAACATTCCTGTTGAATGGGTGCATGTCTCGCCATGTGCGATCCAATGAGAATATGGCTGCTCTGATGGCCTTGTGGACGTCTCCAATTGCACTGATTTGGTGCATGAGCCCCCTGTGCATGTTGCGCCTGAGGAAGATCCCCCCCTGAGCAGTTTTGCTGGCAGAAATGACAGCAGCAAATAAGTGCTTGATTGGTCCAGTGCTGTCAACCTGCGTCAAGCCAAGATGGGTCAGCACTTACTGCATACTGCAAGTGCTAATGATACATGGCAAGTGCGGTTAGCTCTGTCGGACGCTTGACCGGGCTTGCCTACATATATATCGCGTAAAGCGAGCAGTAAGTAAAATGACACAGAGCAAGAGACCCTTGCCTCCAGAATGTGCGCATCGCCATAAGGATCTAACGCTTGGTAGCCGACCATGGAATACTCTATTCGAGGCTGTGCCAGCTCTGTGCTGGAGGCGCATCTGACCTCGCCACTGCGTTGACTGAGCCAAGAAGGCGGGACGTGTCGGTCGTGGAGTTCAAGCCCCTTGTTGGCGCTAGGCAAGCGGAGAGGTGCAGCTGATACTTGCTTAATTTGCTTGCGGCTGAAGCGCGCGGAAATACGCTCCAGCATGGCTGCTGATGTCTAGTGCAAGTCGCCTCCAGGCGAGTGCCTTGTTGACGAAGCCAATACCCTCCTCAGGGCAGTATCAGCCTACCGCTTAAAGATTGACAGACCAAGGCGACCAGAAAAGTGTGCAGGTCGCGTCCAACGACGTTGGCACTAGTTGCCACAACCCAAACCAAAGTTTTATGCATAAACCTGTACGTAAAGGGTATCGACATCCACCTGCTCATCTGACGACAGCCGTGAGACCATGGATATACGCATGTGACGGTGCGACGCGATCCGAGCCGTACACAACTAGCACATGGGCAGACTGGGCTTACTAACCGTCCAGCATCACGATGACCAGGCATCTAAACTGAACAAGTTGACTCTTCATACTGATAAGATGTCTACGTCGTAGTCAACATTCAATAAGTAATTCGAATGATACTGCAAGATAGATACATACATATACATATGTGTATAGCAGCTTCAGCTATCAGGCATGTAGTGCATTAACATTCAACACAGTGCAGCACTGAACCCACGTGGCATCATGTAGCGACTTGCAGGACATTTGTAACTATCTATCGCTCTTTTATTTGCCTTCTGCGTAGCTCAGACAGACGGACTCTTCGCGGTCCGTCTGTCTTCGGATTGCGTTTGAGTGTCACTTCGGTGTCATCTATCTCTCTTGCAGGACACTGTCAGTGTGCACATTTAGTGTGAGTAAGGAGTGTACAGACTTTAGTTCCAGCAAATGTTGATTGAACGTGCACGTACCTTGCATTAACACCTCTAATTACACCTGTTTTTACCAGCTTGCTTGACGAGTTTTACAGCATAGCCCTAGGGCCTGTGCTAAAATATGGCTGTAACAGTTAGTCATGGAACAAATTTGGCTGTTGGTCATTGAACAAACTGCAACAACATAAGAGTATAACAAATGACTATCTCGTACAGGCGTTACCAAGGCATGCTGATGTCAAAAATGATGAATCGCAGATAAGCTGTATGACACTGCTGACACTTAGCTCACAAAACATGAAGAGACCAGCAAACATAAACAACCAGACACTTACAATACCCAGCCTATATTGATGCATCTTCAACAGTCCTTCCCAAACTGATACTTTGAAGAACAAGGGTATCTGACTGCTTGACACTGCTAATCTAGCAAGGTTGCTACCCCGTAGGTAGGCTCAGCAACTCATAGTTCAAGCTGCACCTGGTTTTACTGATCATGTACTCACCCGAGCGGCACTGTAGGATCATGTTGCTTTAGTGAGCGTCTTTGTCATTCAGAATGACGTCAAAGCCACATTTGCAGTCCCACTCAAGGGCGCATTAAAAATCAGGCTGACAACAGCGCATCCATTTCATCTTCTGCCTCTTCAGTGACCTGCATTTTGACACAGTACCCAGATCACATGTTGGACGCTCCAAGCCACCAAGCCCTTGATGCATAGTGCGCACTTTCAGAAAGACAAACGATGCTATGAGCTTCAGGACAAAGCTGTGGCCTCCAATGTGAATAAAGCATAGGCAGTACAACAGACTGCATGTAGCCTTTACTAGCAAGCGTAAAACACAAGCTGCATTCAGCTGTATACCTTGATGTCCTTAGTGTCTGGTGAAGCCTGCTGAGATGCATCTGCCTCATCGTCCTTCTGTCTTCCATACACATCAATGCTCATGTCTTGCTTGACATTGTCAGAGTCATCAACTACATTTTCAAAGTTGAGCACACGTTTTTCATCCAGGTTGTAGTTGAAATTGCTCTTGTTTTGTCCCAGTGGTACAATATCTCTGCATGACATGTACTGAGTCAGCAATGTGCAAATGCATTGATACACATGCCAGTCATTGCAATGGAGTCACCAGCTTTCAGCAAATGAACATTTGACAGCACAGTACAACCGCATGCTGTATGTGCGTGAGTGTCATCAGCAAGTTACACACAATCATGTTTGTGCACTTACAACAGGTTATCCTGAGCATGTGACCTCTGCCACGTTCTGGCACTTGCTCCACAGCGAAAATCGAAGTCTTCGCAGAAGAGCCCCTCAGCAAAAGTGTCCGGCAAAATCGACCTGTCCTTGGTCATAGCTTCTTCAAACCTGAGACTGGTTACATGCTTAAAGCAGGTCTTTGCTCCTGCGCAAATACCAATGCGTCTCAGCAGTAATACTGCAAGCATTGAAAAGCAAGAGAGCAAAGATAGACACCTGCAGCCATGCATTCCAACGAGTTGGCAGTGATAGGTTCTATCACAAATTTGTCTTGAAGCTTCCCATCATCCTTTTTCTCGAAACAATGCGCCAGGCCCTGTGCCAATAAACCTGAAGATCGGATCGGACGGACAATACTGCTAGGAAAAGGCTGTTTGAAGCAGAGAGGCATACCAAGGTCAAATAGGAGTCCGGTGCTGTGCTCCAGTCGTCTCCATGAAGTCCAGCTTGCGTCTTTATCTGCGAGCAGCGACTTTGTGCGGGCTGTGGCGATGTGAAGCTTCTCAAACTGATCAGTTGCCTCTGTGAGTGAACGCGTTGAGCGTTACAGAGTCTGTAAGGCGCCTGGCGGGCGGATGTTACGTGTGGTAAGCACCCCACGCAGTGCAACAACGCAAAAGAGGATGTCATAACAGCGTGTACAAAGACGGCAAGCTTTCCGGTATGCGCGAAATGCAGTCAGCGCTTCCGTAGCAGGATATCGGCAAGATTAGCTCGTTAGGTTTTCAGATAGGTTATTTCCTTGAGTCTAGGTAGATCCCAAATCTTCACTGCAAAATCATGCAAAGCACGACGATGTTCTGCATGGTCTGCACCCTAGCAGTGCTGTGACAGCGGGTGCACCTTATCGTTATGAGCATTCACATGTACGTATCCAGATATGCATAGCAGCTACAAAACTCATCGATGCACTCTTGATTAGTGTCCCTTCGCATGCATTCGCTATTGGTAAATTTCAGAGAGGCCGTCCGTTTGTTGAAAGCAATGTGCCCGTTGCCAAGGACAGCCCAACAACAGAGCAATCCATTATGTGATAACCACAGTGGGTATGGCAAGGGATGAGTGCATGACCCTTACATGAAGCCTTACACAGACAGTCAGCATGTTACATAGACTGACATAGTTTTAGAAGCCGATCTGGAAGCTCGGTCTGCAGAGCCATCCTAGGCAGCCAATGCTTGGACCCGCGGCGCGTCCAGCCTACTTCGACACTGTGTGATCGCTCTTGCAAACTTTTTGGACCATGAACAGAGTTGATGCGAACGTCATGCTCCAGTCAGGAGCGTCTGAGCACGCACAAGAATACGCCATGGCGCATGCTTCCACAGCTCCGGAGTTCACGCCCTTCGCACACTTGCACACTTCGGAAGATCCCCTTTTTGGCAGTTCCGCGTCCAGCGGTAACACTGCAAGAGAGCCATTAGACGACTTCAGCCCTGGATCTGCGGTGGCGATGGGCGGGAGCAAACGACAAAACCGTGCACGAAGTGCACCGGCTTCGCTGGAGCGGAAACTCGAGGTCAACAGAGCAGCACAGAAGCGCTTCCGTCAGAGACAGAAGGCAGGGTGATGCTCTGTAGAGCGTCTTGCAGTTTGCAGCAGACAAGGCCCGCTGGTGATCACTTTTGCTCAGAACTGACATGTCGACTGCAGGCCAGAGTGAAGGATGTTGAGGCTCAGCTGACGCAAGTCAATACACAGCTCGCTCAGCTCAGACACCAGCAGCAAGAGCTGGAAATACAGAACCAGGTACTGGAAAACAAGACGCAGACCCACAGCAGCCTGAGCCCTACAGCAGAGGTTGTCCTCCTCTGGAAGGTGACTCTTTTGCTGCATCTACACTCTCAACTCAGGCATACGCCAAGCTCGTTTGTCTTGCCTCATTCAGGGGGATGCAGCGTGGCATGAGCAAGCAAAGTCGAGTCATGATCAAGCATGGGCGCTCAACCTCACAGTCTGGCAGAATGACTGCTTTGTTACGGTCAATGACCTATGCCACCTGCCTCTGGCCAAGCTTACCAAGCTGTACATGGTATGTACCCAGGCAGGCCAATGTACAAATCCATCTCGGCTTTTGACTTTTGTTCTGGTTATGGGTGCATGCGTCACAGATTGGCATCATTTTAATACTGCCTGCATCTGCCGAGTCTTCCTGAATATTGACAACATGATCCCAAGCAAGGAAAATGCTTGGAACCCTACAGGATGATCTGTGTACATCTGTGTAATGCATCGTAACACTTTGCCGCTGGGCTGTCTGCCAACTCTTTTTACTACATGGCAAGTGAACAGTTACTGTGCCGTCTTGACAGCTTTTCATCATGTCAAGCCAATTACATGCAGTCTGTTGTCATCCATGTGCCCAGCTGCAGAATGTATGAGGACTTAGGTTGCAAAGCAACATATGGGCCTCTGGATGGGGATTACATGCTTCAATATATGCATGTGGTTACAGACATACACACAGAAGCTGGCAGCTTGCTTGGTGGAGGAGCCTATGATCAGTCATCAAAGCAACCTGCATAGGTGGACAGCAGAAGTTACTGGCTTGGTGAGTACACAGTCAGACCTGACACGCTTTGGCGCCATACTGCTACCTGAGCGCTGCTACAAGTAAAGCAGTGCTGCATGCTGATGACTCACTGTCCTGGTGATTGGCAAGAAAATGGCGTGCTGTAGGGATGCACACCATCTCAATTAGCTGCGTCTGTACCTGTGATCATCAGCTGTCATAGCGCAGCTGCCAGGGTAGTGTGCCTAGGTCCTTACTTCTGTTGCACGCCTTGCTCACTTCATACACCTCCTCAAACTTCTGTACCGATGCATGATGTCTCAAGCCAGGTGCACAATGACAGACCCAAATCATGCTTGCATGTAGTCAGCAGCATAGCAAGTTAGTCACAGCTGCAGGCTTGTCTGCATGCAGGTGCTGGCGGTGTCCATGCACAACCCTACCTTGTTGTACAAGCTGGACCAGAGCAGAATGGACCTGGGGTGTGCCGTCCAGGAGACAGCCAGCGATGAATGCTTTAGACACCTAGTGGTAAAGACGTGTACTTGTTGCACTTGCAACTGTGGAGCATGCCCTCAACAGAAATCCTGAACAAGGCCTGACTGCACGCATCTGCAGCATTGAGGGTGCACGTGTGCACAGGCAAGTGCAGGCAAGCATGTATACACATGTGTTGTACAAGCACTCAAAAAGCAAACTTGCTAGAGCAGCAGCTGCACGCTGTATGCTTGCGCAGCATGCCTGCGCAGCATGCTTGCTACATCTTGCAGCATAGCCTGTTGAGCTGCTTAACTTGGACTGTCTGAGCAAGATCAAATCCTGTGCTGTTGCACTGAGCCCACATGCTGCTGCGCTACCGACGCTGTAAAGCTTGTTAATCCCCTACACCCACTACTGACCACAAATTTGATTGCATAGTGTAGGCGCTGATCTACTTTGGTCTGGCAGCTACACAGCCTATGTTAGCCGCCGTACCAACCCCACCACAGCCCACCACAGCTGTACTGAACCTACCACAGCTGTACTCAATCGACCACAGCTGTACTAACCTATCACAGCTGTGACTGTTTACAGGTAGCCATGCAGTACAGCGAGGAGCAGGTGCAAGATCTGCTGCACCTGCGCCGGCTGTTCTATGGGGGACAGGGGGTGCTTGAAAGGCAGCGCAGAGTTTTAGTAGGCAAGCTGTCTTCCAATGAAGCCATGGTCATGACTGACAGCCCTCCGCAAAGTAACTACTCAGTGCTCACCAGCATTTCTCATGAGCTGCGAGCCAATGCTGCTGAGGAGCACTGCTTGAGGCTGCAGTGCTGCTGTGCGTGCTTCAGAGGGGTGAGCAGGTTCATCAGTCTGTGATCTGTTGTTGGTGTCACGCCAACTTGTGCTGTATTTGAGGCTTTTCTGTGCTGAGTGTCAGTCACTACTCTGTACGCACTTGTGATTGAGTTAGATGCATTCGTTGACGGCAGGTCTACGCATGCTGTTGCCGCTGGGCAACCTGGGGTGAAGAGTTGCCATGCCATGTCCACCTCAATGATATGATGCATCACTTGAGATTGAATGTCATATCATGTTATGTCAAGGTCAATGTCATGACAATGTCATGTCTATGTCATGTCAATGTCATGTCAATGTCAATGTCATGTCGGTTTCAAGAAATCTGTCATGTCTCATGAGCTGCATTGCCACCTTGTAGCACGGCCGACGCATGATGAGGTGTAAGCATGTTCCTGCAGATCCACACCAGCAAGCAATGTGCCACTGGCATGGTCCACATGTACCCATTCATGCTCCAACGAGGCAGGCTGTTTGCTGAGCTGGCAGCTCAAAGAGGAGAGCCCTCTGTGCAAGAGCTGATGACTGGCCTGAGCAAGTCTGATGCTCAGCACATGGCAGACTGGCAGCACGTGGCGAATTACCTAGACAAGCTGTCTTTGAATGACCTGGACATGCATTGCTCCTTACTTGGCCACCCAGCAGGAGCATGAACAGCCTGACCAACTCAAGTTCAAGTCTATGCATGAAGCTCAGTAAGCCTGAGTGCGAAACAGGTTGATCACTTTAACTCGACAGTGAATAACGTGTGACAGCAGCATGAACAGCCTTGCCCACTCAAGCTCAAGCCTATGCATGAAGCTCAGTAAGCCTGAGTGTGAATCAGGTTGATCACTTCAAATCAACAATGGATGAGGGCGTGACACTATGGGACTAGGGTTTTGTAGGCTAAAGTGTGGGCCGTCAATGTGTGAATGGGGGGCATTGTAACACAAGCTTGTTGGTGCTGGTGCAGCCCTTCATTGGCTCATTTACTATCACATAGTTTGGGTCAGCATGATGATGGTGGTTTGGTCACCTAATGGCAGGGCGTCTCTGAGTTTATTTGTGGCTTAATGCAACACATGTTGAGTCAGCAGTGCTCTTTGTAGACCGGCTAGTATGAGTTTATGCTTGTACAGAGAGATAACTATTATGTGCATGCATGTTGAATTTGGCATCAAGAAACACTTCAAGCTAGGCCTCGCACTACGTTCAAGCCAGTTGGCGTGTTTCTTTACGACGGCCAATGGGGCAGAATTTCTTTCCTTTTCGTTTCTTCCCTTCAAGCTGGACCTGAATGTATGGTTTTGCATGCATCATCTGCTTTTACAGGGTCATATAGTAGAGGTCTGTGCGGTACAGGTTCAGCACAGTGCATCCCTGAAATTGAAACCGCAACCACCTCCTCGACTGACTAGATCAACATGTTGTGCTGTTGCTACCAAATGGTTTCTGAATTGTATCAACCCCTTGATGTATGAGATCACAAAGGTTTTCTGGTGTTGTAGCACAGACTCTTTTCTGTTTGCAGACTAGTGTCTGTTTTGCATCCTCTGTCCTGCGTGTTCAAGATGCAATCGTTTGCAGCAAAGCTGCAAATGATTTCAACCGTAGCTCACAGACCCCTGCGTAGTCGTTGTGGATCAGTCATGTCTTGCTACTTGCTGCTCTGTCAGATATCACAAATTAAGAATACACATTGTAGTGTATTGACATGCTAACTACACATGTGAGGAGCTGCTGTAAAGCAAATCAGCATTTAGCCTGCACTGTTTTCAACACATCAGGCAAGCAGTAGTGCTGTCAGTCATTGGCACAGCTTGCATTAGACAAAGTGAGCAAACGGTTCAGGGTTCATTCCTTCTACTACAGTTCACGTTTGTGCATTGCAACCCGTAACAGCAAGTTGATGCAGATCAAGCATAAAGCACTGCTGCCCAAAGCTGTCAATCATTCCACTGGTATACCAGCATGGCACAACAGCAGCAAGTTGATTGAGTACTCAGTCGTCATCCTCAGCAGCAGCTTTGCTGCCCTTATTACCCTGTACATGCGGCTGCTTCTGGTACATTTCGACAACCTGCTCAGCATTTGTTGCTTGCTCAGGGTTCTTGTCATCACGTACACGTACAAGGCGTGGGAACCTGATAGAGATGCCTTTGACCGCATCTGCCATGCCTGCAGCTGCTTGATGCACAGGACTGATTGACAGGTCTGCAGCTTTCACCTCCCATACCACTTTGGGGTCGAACCACACATCCGGCAGCAAGGTCTCACCATATCTGCATAAACAAAAAACAAGGTGACAAGCGAGAAAAGAAAAGGGAATTTTACGCTTTTCAGCGATCATAATGAGAGTCTCCTAAGGCAGCAGCCCAGAGCTATGGCCTATGGTCATAGCCCCATAGTGACAAGCAAAATCACAAAGTTGCCATGGATCTGAAATGCCAAAATGCCTGGGAGAGATGCATCGCATGCAAGCAGGTTTTGTGCACCATGATTGGACGCAAATGCGCAAATGATCACATCAACACCCACTGCAGGTATCTGTTGACTAAATTCAGGATGACATCATGCTATTCTCATGCCATCCGTTCAGTGGTGTGCACACAAACCAGGATGCCTGACCAGCGACCAGCCTGTCAACAAAACTCTCAGGGACTGTTGCAGGGCATTATGCGTGTACCAGTTTATTGTATGATCAAGATGTGTCAGGTGACTAACTTGTGGTAGGACCTGGGTGTTGTGTCAGGTGACTAACCTGTACCAGGACCTGAGTTATGAGATGGTGACTAACCTGTAGTAGGGTCTGAGTTGTGAGATGGTGACTGACCTGTGAAAAGAAACCCAGGTTGCATCACAGGTTGGTCACCATCTTACAACTCAGACCGTACTTAAGGCTAGCCACAACCCAGGGTGATATGGTGACTAACCTGTAGTAAGTCCTGGGGTCTGAGATGGTGAGGGGGCGCAGCAGGTCTGCCAGATCCTTCAGCTGCTCCTCAGAGAAGCCTGTGCCAATCTTGGAGATGGTCTGGTACTCCTCTGTCTCCTCATTGTAGATGGCCAGCAGGAAGGCACCAAACACCCCCACCCTCTTACCCCTGCATCGGCCTTGGGGGTGAGAATACAGCAGGCTGAAATAAGCAGCAGCGAGCAGGGCTACAGGATTGCTCTGTAGTATGATGGGCTGAGTCAACACATTATAGCAAAAACCCCCAATGATCGGCCCCTGCCTTGTGCAGCAGGGGGAACAGACAGCACAGAAGCTGGGCGACAACGATACTAAACAGGTGGCACACAGGCTGAACAGCAGGTGCAGCAGGAGTGCTTCAAAGATGCCTCTTCATGTGCACGATTTTGATACTTTGGGATCCCAAAACAGTGCACATGCAGAGGTATCTTTGAAGCACCTGCTATTCAGCCTGTGTGTCATCTGTTTGGCAGTGTTGTTGCTGCAGCTGCTGCATAGGACAGCAGCTCTGTGTGTGCTCTATCAATGTGTTTTGACCTGCTCTCACCTACAGAATAGGCAAGCTGCCAAGGTTCACCTACACTCAGGGCAAGCCAGGTGCAGTCATTCATTGTTGCATCTTCTTTTGCTGAAGCCAGCCATATATGGCCAATCAGCAGGCAGGATAGGGTTGATCACAAAAGGGTTGCTTGTTCACACCCACGTATCCTGCCCTAGGCTGACAAGGGCATACCAAGCACTGTACTAGTTCTTTTGGGGTCAACCCAACACTGATTTGTATTTGGTTATCAAACTTGCAAAGCCAAAACTTCAGCATAGCCGTCGTGCAATGTCAAAGGTAAAATAAGCATCAAAGCTTTTGCTTCACTACCTGTGTCCTGACAGCAAGCATTGCATGGGCATCACGGTGAAAACTCACAAGCTCCAGGCTGCCGCCTCAGGAGGCTCCCGGTACAATCGCTGCAAGCGTTTTCTTTTCTGTTCTTTTCTGTTCTATTTTTTCTATTTTTTTTCTTTTCTGTTCTTTTCTTTTCATTTCATTTCGTTTCTTGTCTGAAGACTCACTTGCCATACCAGGCCCCAATGGGGACCAGGTCAAAGGTGTCCCCCACCCCCTCCAGGTAATCCTTCTTCAGCTTCAGCCAATGGGCACTGCGCTTACTGGGCTCGTATGTGCTGTCTAGGGTCTTCACTATGAGACCCTCTGTGCCCACATTCACCGCCTCGTTCAGGAAGGTTGACAGCTCATCTAACTCTCGAGAGGTCTGCATGGCAGCAGACAAGATTTGTAGGGTGTGCTGGTGAGCATGGCAAAAGAGAGGGCTGTGCTGGTGCAAACATCCAGCCTGGATCTTGACTACCAGATTACCTCTCCCCCCCCCCCTCCCTCATTCATTCATTCACTCATCAAGTTGTTCATTCACTCATTCACTTGTTCATTCACTCACCCATTCGTTTGTTTGTTCGTTCCTTCTGTTGATTCATTCTCTTAGTCTTTCATCCGTCAAACACCTGTCTTCTACTAGGGTCAGGTACGTGCAGTCTCTGTCCTCATGTGCATTCACACAGGCGCATTGCCCAGAGTTGCATGCCAGAGGCAGCCCCCATGCAACACATGGTGAAGTACAATGCCAACCACAGCAAGACACATGGGCAATGCGTCTCGCTCTCTGACACCCAAAACACAACTCCTCACATGCTTGAAGAGCTTGCTGGCTTAAGAGGTTGGTGCAGAGCTGCACAACAGCTGTTCAGCAAACAATTGCATTCACTGATGGTGCAGCTAAAAAGGGCCTTTGTAGCCTTATGCATTGCGCCCTGCAGGCCTGAGCATTGGCCCTGTGATTTGTTTGTGGCAAATCAATGATCTCCTAAAAGAAATTTATTGCTGTTGTTTTACGATAAAAAGGTAATTTTCCTGTGGAAAACCCAATGAGCCACTTGCAGAGTGCACAGCAATCTTAGCTCTGCAGACAGCACAGAACAAGGCAGGAAAGACTACTTCTGCCGAACACAGCAGCAGATGCTGGGCAAGGGCAGCTTTTGGGGTACCTTAGCAGTGGCATAGAAGAGCTCTCCAGGCTTCTCTTGAATGGCAGAGTAGAGGGCCTCGCGCCTTTCAGTCAGTGGGCGGTCCACCAGGACCTGCCCATTGAGGTACAGGCAGTCAAAGGCATACAGGCACACCTGCACCTTGATATCTGCCACCTTGACATCCTTGCGTGCCCTTGTACTCAACACCTGCACCACAACAAGCTTGCCACACGACAAAACAGCATCAGGACGAAAAGCCTTGATCCAAAAGGCAAGCAAGTCAGCTGTCAGCTGGGACGTGTATCAGAAGGGACAGCAGTATATTGAAAACAGCATATCATGATGTGCAAGTCACTAGAGTCTGTTGCAAAAATTGCCTATGAGCTGCAAATCCTCAGGAAGATACAACTCATATGCAATCAGAGCTTTGTGAGTTGCAGGGTTACACAGCAGCCTGTGACCAATGGGGCGCATTCTCTCCACAGATAAGGTCAAAGGCAGACCTTGTGCAGGTCAAGCAAGTACTGCAGCAGAGAACAGAAATGGTGGATGCTTGCATGACAAGGACATCTCCACAAAGCAGTATCTGCAATGCTTGGTGCTCAGACAGAATGTCATGGTCTGCCCTGATGATCATACCACAGCACCAGGGGGCAAAACATGCTATCATTTCACAAAAACTGTTGTGAATCAGTTTGCTTATTTCCTTGATAGATTACATCTCAGATGCACGTCCCCAAGGATGCACTGACTTGCAGAACCCTGTGAAATGCCTGGATCATAGGTAACATGTCAGATACAGTATGCAATTTGCTTATTTGTTCATTGCTTGGCAGTGTGGCAGAAAGCTGACCTGGAACATAGGCAATGTGTCAGATACAGTATGCAATTTGATCACTTGTTTGTTGCTTGGCAGTGTGGCAGAATGCTGACCTGGAAGGGAAGTATCTTTTTGGTGATGCGGTCGTAGGCCACAGCCTCGCAGTCTAGGACTACACTCTTGCAGCCCTCCTTCAACAGCTTGGGCACATCAGCTGCCAAGTCAGGATACTTGGATGTGTTGTTCTCACTGTTTCGGCTGTACCACATCAGAAAGAAGCGTTGGGTATTGCGCACTTGAGTGCCTTTGAGAGAGTTCGCAAGGCACAAGATGTGGGCAGAAGCATTCCACAAGCGTGGCACTTGTTACAGGTTACAAGTGTGCTGTAAGTGTGCTGTGCAGCATGTGATGACAGCATGTAATGAGGATGTGCATATTGTGCAGCCTGTGCATTCTGACTTGTGCATTTTCATCACAACAAAGCTGAAGATTCCTGACATGTGATCCCACTTACATGTGCATGGGCCTCGTTGCAATTTAAACACAATAAAATGCATATCATGCACAGCATATGCACCCTACATCAAGATGCCATGCGGCAGCAGCATCTGTGATATTCCCCAGCCACACGATTGGCATCTCCCCAAGGCGCTCAACAACACATCTTCAGCCTGTGCAGGCTGACCTAGTCTGATCTAAACTTTCACATCTCCGCCAAAATCTGTTGGTAACACAAGACAACTTGCGGCCCAACACCACTACCATCGTCGGCTCACCTGTAGATACTGACTTTGCCACCTTCAGAGATGTGAACCTGCGCTCGCTCGCCGTCATACTTGTACTCGCAAGTGAACTCAATGTCCTGGAACTTGTCCAGCACTTCAGACACCCCTGTGGTGGGCTTGGCAAGCATCGGTTTCACTGGCACACCCACCACGAAAGCTACATGCTGTTTCAGCTCCTGTACCACACCAACCTCACTCACAATACTGCTGATAGTGCTGTGCACGCCTTTGCAGCAGCTTCAGCTTCATGATATGTGTGCATGAATGCTGATTGTGCCAAGGGGTCACTTTTCCCCTTGTAACGCGTACTTCTTATTGACATTGGTCATGGGTTGGATGACCATGCCATTGCACACAGGTGCAACATGCACAAGTCACAGACAAAAGGCAGGATCTCTGTTCAGGCATTCGTCCAGGGACAAGAGCAGAGACCCAGTGCGTAAGGCCAGCAAGCTTGTCAACAGGGGATGTATAATGGGTAGCAACTGAATGACACTAACGCTACATCAGTTTGGAGGCTCGTGCCAAGCATATCAAGCACATAAAAACAAACATGCAGTCTAGATAGGGTGGACAGGTGCCACCCTGCGGTGATGTGTTCACAGAAAAGAAAGTGTTGCATTCGAAAGGGAAGTGTTGCATTAGAGGGAACTTACACTGACAGGATGGTGCAGTAGGGCCGGCACAAGCAGGTCATAGGAGGGACACTGGCTGTACACGTACTTGACAGCCTGCGAGGCCTCTTCAAGCTGACCAGCCAGCTTGCTGTCCTTGTCCTTGTCACCTTGGCGGTGCAGCAGCACTGCATGTGCCAGGGCCACCAGCACTGTCTGCTCTGCTAAGCCTATTCTGAGCTTGCCCTGGAGGGCCCTCATGATGTAGCCTGTCTCGTTTTGGCAGCTGCCCACTACCAGCTTCTGAATGAGGCCCTTCTTCTTCTCCATAGACTTGGAGCCCTCTGTTGATGCAATCTCCTTGAAGGTCCTGAACAGCAAAGGGACAGAGGTGAGTTCAAGCAGGTTCAGCTGTAGCAGTTCTGCCACAGCATGACACAGTGGAGAGTCAGTCTTGTAGTACAACAAACAGATATGCATGTCTCCTGTCTGAAAGAAGCGTGGTGAGTGTCTATCAACCTGCGGGCTGTCTTCTCTTGGAAGTAAGGCTGCAAGACGGCACCAAAGGTAGCCTCTGCTTTGTCTGGAGTCCGTGCTACCGTGCTACAAGCCACAAACAACAAGAAACAGCAAGAACTTGCTGCAAATCTCCTTGCGGTGTTCGAACACTGCTGAACCAATATCCAGAGTCTCTCAGGTGTGGGCTACACAGCTTTACTACATGCAGTCATGCATGGACAAGGTGCAGTAGTGACATAGGTGCAGTAGTGACACAGGCATGAGGAGCAGAGGTGCTGACTTGAGAACTCCAGGGATGGTGAGGGGGGAGGGTGTGAACATGGTGCGTTGAGTGGCTCTGGCAGCACTTGCTACCGTGCCCAAGTCGCCACTCTCATCATACTGCTTCTTGATCAGAGACTCCTGCCGCCCTGTTGCTGCTGCTAGCGCCTGCCGTGACAGAAACAAAGGCTGACAGTTCATACCAGGGAACATGTCTGGCCAAAAATTGTGACAAGACTGGAGACCGTGAGGCAGAAGTAACAATGATGACATTAGTGGCAGTCTGCGCTGAATCTTTTTCCCTGACGCTATTGTCAGTCCTTGTTACATCAGCACTTTATAGTCAGCAGATCAGGAGACAGGCCAATGTCATGCCTGTGTTCAGTTTCACACTGCCATGGCTGCAACAAGATCTAACTTGGGCACAGTCATTTGGAAGTCAACACGTCATCAGAAGATTGTGCACTAAAGCGCTAGACGAGCAAGCATGCAGATCACACAAGGCTTGGGCCTGTGCACCATCAGTGAGCTGCTAGTGTGCTACATGCTGCACGCTGCATCACAAAGGCCAATGCGAACTTGCAGGTGCAAATCCTGCAGACCAGCAGCAGGGTTTTGGCAGCAGTGGTAGAGTCCCAAGGTAGCAGACCTTGACAAGTGTGGCATCACCAATGCCCAGCTCAATGCCTTCATGAGAAGGAGCCACCTGATTGGTGCACAGGTACACTGTTGGCAGTAAGTCCTCGGGAGTGGTTGCAATGATGGTCCTGAAGCAATTCACCTGCATGAGCACTGTGCTTCATCAGCTGATATGTTGGGCTGTTGTGCGTTAAGATGGTGGCTAATGCATGTGGTCTATAGCTTGCATGGATGTAAAGTGTAGCTGCTGCTTGCAGCACTGCAAGCATGAAACCTGCAGGAGTGATTGATGGAGCTAGTCTGATGGCAATCCATATGGAACACATGAGGAAAGAAAGCCAAACCAGGAGTTTGTGTTATGCATGAGCAAGCTGCAGTCTGGAGCATGACTAGTAGGTCCCACACAGCCAACAGTCAGGTAAGCTCACACGATCACATAAGAGCAACGACAAACTTGGCAGTCTAACATGGAAGCAGCATCAGGCTTGTGGTCAGAAGGGTGTTACCTATTGAAACAGAAGAAAAGCTGCAAGGGCCATACCAGCAAGCTAGTGATCACAAGTCGTTTGGACTCCTCAGCAATTGCTTCAAAGGTGTCAGCCAGGAAAGCAAAAGGAACGGGCTGACCAGCTTTCCAGGTTGCCAGCTTATCCAGGTCAAATTTGCCATGCTTGCTGGCTGCTGCCACGGCCCCCAGACCAACACCCTCCACCTGGGGATGGAGGTGAACACTGCTGGTGAACATGAATGCATGTAGTTGTCGGTGACCTCTCACCACAGACACTTGAGCTAGCAAAAGAGATGCCTATTGGCATGTTGAAGATGCAATGGACTGCTGCTGCATGTAGCACCCATTAATTTTCCAGGTGAGTCTCAGGTGAGCTTCAGGTGAGCTTGATGCATACGGATTGACAGGCTTGCGAGGTGAAAGGCAGATTGTGCTCTTTCAAACATGGAATGACAAGACAAGATGCCCAAATTGGCCTCATACAGGGAGATACACAGGACTGATTATACCTGATCTCGGGGGAAGACGCGTGTTGAATGAATGAATGTATGAATGAATGAACGAACAATGGGATGGATGAATAGACAAATGAACGAACAAACAAACGAATGAACAAGCCAACGAACCAATGAATAAATGAATGAGCGAGTGTCTGGAAGTTAGTGACTGGATGGATGGATGCAATCTGACCTTGGCAATTGCCTTGACGCTGTCAGGCAGTATTGGCTTCTTTGTGGGTTTTGCAGCTGACTTGGCAGGCTGCGACTTGACCTCTTCAGTTTCCTCATTGTCAGCGCCTAAGCAAAGTGGCAAAAGTGAGCCATGCACATTGGCTAAATATGCAAACGCTGCTTGTACACAGACTCAAAAGCAATAATATCGTTTTGGTGGAAACAGTGCTTCTCAGGGGACAACTCCAGTTTATGACAAACAACTGCCAGGAAACACTATTGCAGCACAAGTCGGTTGCGTTGCTGACAACTGCCTCCAATAACGGCTGCTGGAGTAGCATAGGCTGCTCTGTGTCTGTGCAAGAGTATGTTGCAAGAGTATGTAAGTGGGACACCAAGTGCACCTGCACCCTCTGGGCTACTGGACATTTGCTGTTTTTGCTCCTCTGCATCACTTAGACCAACTTCCAGATCAGATGCAGCCTCTTTGGCAGCAGATGCTGCTTTTTCTGCTGACTTTGAAGATTGCTTCTTTGGACTGGCTGCCTTTTTGCCTTTTGCGGAGGCTTTGCTGCTGGCCTTGCCTTGCTTCCCTACATGTTCACACCCCCTCAAATACTTGATGTGCCAATCTTGACGTCAGGGGCCAAAAGCGACTAGCACTGGCCTTGATGCTTGCAAGACTGGTGCATGTATTGCCAGAAGCAACAAAGGCTCTATTGGCTGTACACAATGCCAGGCATAGCCCTTTCAAAGCATGACAGGGCTAAAGTCAGGGACGCTGCAGCGCCTGCAAAGCTGCATGCTGGCTCTGTCATGCTGGCAAGTTTTGCATGTACTGACAACTATGCACCTCTCTGGGCAATAGCTACATGTTGATCTGCGGCAGGCTGAAGGCATTTTTCAAGTGTGCAATTATTATAAACAGTTATAATTTACAAAAAATAAGCAGCAGATGGCATACCCTTGGCAGGCTTAGTCTGAGGTTCAGGTGAGGATGAGCCAGCAGCAATGTGTTCTGGTTTAGCAGACACAGGACCAGCATCAGGTGCTTCCTACATTAGCATGGACACAGGGCTTCATGTCATGAGAGTAACAGCGTGTTTGTGAAGTCAATGCCTGCTTAGCAAACCTGCAAAAGCTCTGTGGGTGGAGCAGCAGAATCTGGACCATCTGCATCAATTAGCTCTGCTGCCTGAGGCGCCTGCAGGTAGGCATCAAGGTTGGCATGTCTGGGAGATGATGCAAGCAGAGAGCAGCTTGAGGCAGCAGTAAGACATCTGGTACTCAGCAAGCAGAGGGGTGCAGGAGAGTTACATCAGCAACATCTGAAGCTGTGCTGGCTTTGCGTATGCGTTTAAGCCTGCCTTTGCCTGCCTGCTCTGGGGCAGGAGACGGGGAGGCAAGCTGAGGCTCCTGGACAGCAGTCGTTTCATGTCACGAGTACGGAGGGCGCTTCAACGTCACGTATGGCAGAGATGACCTCCAACCCTGGGCAAGAGAACTGTAGCGATATGAGTGATCACCTCTCGTGTTCTTTTGGTGCCAGAGGTATTGACATCCTTCAGCACTTCGGGGCTGCTTTTCTTGCCGGGAGTCAGAGCCTTTTCGGGCTTAACTGAAGCAACTTTGACAGTGCGGGGAGGGTTTTCAGCCTTGGCCCCGCCGAAGAAAGAAGCGATGCCACGTTGTTTCATGGACTTGACGACATGCACTTGCACTGAAGCGGTGGAATAGTGTGATCCACTAAATGGAGCTGCGCGAACCCAGCTGCATGTCCGGGTTGGTTTAGACAGGCGACCCACCAACCGCAACAAGCCTGCACTGGCCAGCTCGACGACCGATCGTCGAGTAGAGGTGCTACTGCCAGTCACCGAGCGACACTTGCACACAAGCACTGATCTGGGTCGATGCGGACATCGTCTGTCCGGGTCCTAAACGAACTTGGTTCCTTCCACATCCAACTTGGCGTAGCATCAGCGCAGCATGCAAGCATGCTTCGTTGTTGCTTTGACCCAGCAAGAAGAGGACTGCCAGACATTTTACAGTTCCGTTCAGCAAGCAGTCGCGGTTAGCACGCAAGCCAATCCAGACAAACCCAACTTGGATGTCTGCTGAACATGCAGGAGGCCGCCTCAACCCTGAAACCGAGACAAACTGTTTTTATTGTGGACTCAGTTTGGCTGCATCCTACAGGCAACCTTTGTAATTTGGGTGTTAGTCAGTTACAATCAGCAAAAGGACTCCTGATAGCTCGGCCCTGCTATGAGCATGTGCATGCCGTGCAAGCGTGAAGAGCTGTGGCGCGCACTGCCAGAATTCGAAAATAGAGGTCTTGATGCCCTTCTTCACTGATGGTGCTTCTCATGTGCGCACATGGAGTCAAATGTGTTGCTCATGTAGGCCGTGTCAGTGACTAGCATACCTCGTACATTTTGTATACTAAAGTTTTCTCTCAAGTTACAGCAGAATTGCTGCAGCTTTTGCAGGACAAAGTCACTGGCACAGTTACCGCTATTGAAGGCACAGACTTACCAGCTACGCTACACCAGGAACCAAGCCTCAAAGGCAGGCTGGCAGCACCAAGGTGGTCAGAGCTGTCTGAACCAGCGCTGCTGCCACATGTCCTGGTGAAAGCGAGGATAACAAACCAAATGCAGCTGACTGTGGCAAGTTGCCTCATGGCTGTTTGAGCAGCAAACGTGATTTGCTTGGTATGTTGAGCAAATATACACACAGCCATAATGCTTTGAGGTGGAATGTCCTCCTTGGCTACTCCGTTGTCCTTTGTCTTTTATTGTCTGCAGCATTGATGGTTATCGCCAAAGCAGCTTGGCTGCAGCCTATCATACACAAAGACACTTGCATGAGTAGCTACATCAAAGCATTCATTGCTGTAAACACTGGTGTGTTAACAGGCTCAGGAAAGGTCATGCAGCAGTGCAGCTGGATAGCAATGCAGCTGGATAGCAATCCAGCAGCACCAGGTGTTGTCGCCAGTCCAGTGTTCTTTGCTTCAGAGCTGCTGGAAGTTGCTCAACTGCTGCCGACATAGGTAGGCCAGTTGTGCATTACACTGATGACTTGATACTGTCCTGAGTTACACATATGTGGCGTACTGTCATGTGCTTGCATCTTGAATCTGACAAATTGACTGACATCCCAAGCTTTGTGAGTGTGCTCAGTGGTAGCAAGGGCATGGGTTTGCAAGATGTAAAGTTGACATGCTGACTATGTCATACTCTGTCCTATGCTGGAAGGGATGAGACTTGCTAAAGGTACCAGCACTGCTGGTGTGCAATGTGTGATGTCTCAATGTAGCAAGTCAGTCTGTGAGCCAGCTAGATCGCTGGTTGAACCCCTGCTGTGACATGTAAACAATCAAATGGTGTCTATCTGACACGGCTATTGCTATGGAGTACCGCTGAACTCGAGACTTGGTGGTAAATTCCAAAAGGCATTAGAGAAAAGGGTACTGCAGCTGTCATCATGGGATGAAGAGGTCATTATGCGCATCCCATGGGTATAGTATGGCCACACTTTACAGTGAGCAACTGTTTCCTCTCATCTTTGGGCGAGTCTTGTGCAGGTTCTATGTACAGTATGACTGTGTGCTTGGGCAAGCTTCCGGCAATTGCAAGATCGGCATGTATCACTGTCAGGCATGTATATATGGTACGCCATGCGTCAATACCTAGTGTAGCCGCGCACTGTATGCGTCTGCCCTTTCAGCGCTGCTAGCAACACCCACAGGTTTTGATGAGCAATCCAAGTCAACCAAATGTGATGCTGCATAGTATGTGAGCTTGTGTCATATTGTTCTTCCAATCCACTGTAAGATCTCGCACACAGCAAGCTCAAATGCTCCCTTTCAAGTGCACCTACTTAGTTGTTTAATGAATGTCCATTGAACATTTGCTGTTGCAATGAGCCCTACATATGCACATTTTGTCGGCAAAGATCTTTAGAGTGGCGCTCATGGCAGGATTGTAAATGCAAGAATCCTGCACTGATGGCCACAAAACAGAATGTCTTGTCACTGCTCCTGCTGGAGCTGTGTATCGGATTGTCAACATGAGCCAAAACACATACAAATCAGCTCTCTGCTGTTGTTCTTACCTTCATGGCTGGTCGTCAGGACTGCCAGCCTTGACTGCATAGACGCTACCAAGCGCTTTCTCAGTAGCTTAGAGGTGTTACTCACCATGACTGTACATATAGCCTCCCAGATGCATTTCAATGCACTTCTGAATCAGTGCATCATGCAGCCCAACACAACCTTGCCTGACATACTGTATTACAGTTGAGGGGTGTCTCTGAGGGCCTCCATGATCCACCGGGCTCTGCAAATACACATTAGCAGCTGCACCTCAAGATGCAGTTGACTTTGGCTTATCAATATAATCTGCCACGCCTGAGCCCTTTCGTGGCTGATTTCCCATTTCAAATCTGGTTCTTACTCATCGCTGCCCGTGCCTTCGTTCCGTTGCTGACTGCGACTGAGGTGGATGAGCTGATAGTTCCCACCGCGCTCTTCGACCAAGCTTTTTCGCTACCGACTGCATTTTCTATCGTCACCTTCTTCTGTGGGTCTTCCGTGCCGCACACCAAGCTCGACATCATGGTAAGCAGCGGGGAGTGTCGTATGGCAAGACTGTGATCACTGACTGTCTTCGGCCCTGAGGCTTCTTATTTGCCGTAGGCGTGCTTCACCTGTCCCGGACAAGCCACTGTGGGTATGATAGAGCGCTTTGGGAAGTTTTCTCGTGCTGCCCATCCGGTACGTCTTGCTTGCGTCATCCGTGAGTCGTTTTGCGACCGTTTGTGCAGCTTAGCTGGCAGCTGACTTTCACCCTTGTTGTGCAGGGTTTCAACTGCATCGTCCCGTGCTGCGGTAAGTCGCCAGTAGTGACGTTCGCTTCCTCGAACGGCCCGCTTCACTTGTATTTTGGTTACTGACCTGTCTGCACCTCTGCAGGTGAAAGTGTTGCTGGGACTTTGTCTCTGAGGGTGCAGCAGTTGGACGTGCGGTGCGAGACAAAGACACGAGACAACGTCTTTGTGACAGTCATTGTCTCAGTGCAGTACCAGGCAAGCAATATAGGGGTGCTAGCAGGAGTGTACTCATATGTGGCTGCTGTTCACAGTCTAAGCTTGACACCTTTCTGTGCCTTTTTAGGTGGTGAAGGAGGCTTTGTATGATGCTTTTTACAAGCTCACAGATTCAAAATCACAGGTGAGCAAAGCAGCTGACGTGCTGCCCATGGTCCTGCAACACATCATGCTGCTGTATATTTCTTTGCAGAGCTTCAATATTGGTGTTTTTGACATCTGGTGCACCCTGCAGATCAAGAGTTACGTGTTTGATGTTGTTCGGGGCACAGTCCCCAAGATCAATCTTGATGATGTGTTTACGGTAATAGGCCACCGTGACATGTATGGCATTTGAATGACATTTGCTGTATCCAACATGCTGGTACACTTTTGTTGCGTTACTCCCTCCTGCCCACATCATTTCATGCATCGCATTGCATGAAAATTGCAAGTTCCTGAGTGGCACAATCTGTATGTCCTGTCACAGTGTTGCAAGTCAGCGTCCTGTGAGTACTATGTATGACATCAAACGCATTCACGTAGACCCACTGCTCAGAGTTGCAATGTGCATGGCAGCAAAGCTGGCTCTGCTCAAGTATAGAACTTGGCTTTGTGCCTCTGCCACAGACCAAGGAGGAGATTGCGTATGAGGTGAAGGATCAGTTGACCAAGAGCATGAGCACTTTTGGCTTCATGATCATCCAAACTCTGGTGACTGACATTGAGCCTGATCAGCGTGTCAGGGCTGCTATGAATGAGATCAATGCTGCATCCAGAATGAGGTAGCCCTCTTGTTGCTGCTCAGCCATGCACAAGCTTGTCATACAGCATCGCATGCTGAATATCATTTGTTCACTGCTGATACCCAAGCAAGGCATGCCTGGCATTTCTAGCATCTTGTTGCATGAGTAGTTGCATCTCATCAGTTGATCATGGACTCCCATATGCATGAACCAGAATCTGACATCAATGCACAGCGGCCGAGGCAACCCTGCCGTCCAGTCTGCAGGAGGTTGTGTGTGGTTGCATGCTACAGGAGTGCTGCTAGTTTGGTTTTGTATGTTGCAGGACTGCTGCTGATATGTGTCTGATTGCTGCAGGGTTGCTGCTAGTTTGGTATTGTACGTTGCAGGATTGCTGCTGATATGTGTTTGATTGCTGCAGGGTTGCTGCTAGTTTGGTTTTGTATGTTGCAGGATTGCTGCTGATATGGGTCTGGTTGCTGCAGGGTTGCTGCTAGTTTGGTTTTGTATGTTGTAGGATTGCTGCTGATATGTGTTTGATTGCTGCAGGGTTGCTGCTGTGGAGAAGGCAGAGGCTGAGAAGATCCAGGTGGTGAAGGCAGCCGAAGGAGATGCTGAAAGCAAGTACCTGCAAGGACAGGTACCCCCTGCAGAAGCTTGACTGACCCCAGAACAATATCACAAGATGTTGAATGACTCCTGCTCACTATTGGCAGAGTCTAGTCTGCTCACTCTGCTGGTTCTTCATTTGCCAGTTGGCCGCAACCTGATCAGCAAGCTCTATCCTGAGAGTCTGCTCCTGCGTGGTTGCATCTGCTCAGCCACTGTATAAACCTGTTTGCTAGCTTGTTGCGTGGTTGATGTTCTTATGTTCAGGCTACTCATGTGTCGTTGGTCAACAACAGCTTGTTCACTGATAGCTGATGCTGTTTCACAGGGTATTGCGAGGCAGAGGCAAGCCATTGTGAATGGTCTGAGGGAGTCGGTGAGTCTTGCTGACATGACTGCCTGCTACTAGCGTGATGTACATATGTACATAGTGTTTTTGCTTGTGTGTGTTGCCGGACAGTGCTTGCCTGTTGACTCCTGTGATAGTGCTTATTCACCTTGGCCAGATATATTGTGAGTACAGCAAAGCTATAGACAATGACTGGACACTTGATAAACGATTGATAGCGATTACCAGCATTGATGTTAAACAAGATCATGCTTGGTCCTTAGGCCTGCTGCCCTGTCTGTGCTCTGAGGCTGCTGTTGTTGGCATGCAGGTGCTGAACTTTGAGCGTGATGTGACAGACATCAGCTCAAGGGATGTGATTGAGATGATGATGATCACGCAGTACTTTGACATGCTCAAGGACATTGGTGTCTCCAAGGGAAGCTCCACAGTCTTCATGCCACACTCACCTGCCACCGTGGCAGATGTGGCTGGACAGATCAGATCAGGCTTCATGCAAGCTCAGGCTGGATCAGCAGGGATCAACCAGCCATCAGGTCACCCTGTGCAGCATCCCATGAATGTTGGCATGCAGCGCTGATCATCTCATGAGCTTGCACTGCGGTTTGAGCTTTGAACTTGCAGCATGCGTCAGACTCAGTATGCTCAGCCCTGGAGGAAACAGGAAATTCACAAGACGTGCCGACCTTCAATTCCGTTTTGCTCGCTTTCATGGGTGGTATGCCATCTCGGGTGGTTTTGTGCCTTCAAGCGCAGCTTTTGAACTGAAATCCGCTGCTATAAACAATGGTTTTGCATGTCAATCACTACTATATCTGGCCAGCAGGTGCTAGTACCCTCTGTGCATCCAATTTTCTGTGAACAGTCTGCTTGTTTTGTGCTGTACATTAAGCTGGCCTTTTGGAGCAACATAGGACTGTGTATATACATATCAGTTGATGGTGACCATTCTTGAGGACTTTTCTGCAGTGCAATTTGCACACTTTGACTATCTTGCTCGGTCATGTGGTCTGCCGTGATGCGTGAACTGTTCACCCTCTAGAGTGTTGCATTGTGCAGCTGCTTGAAGTTTGTGGTTTTCCGTCGGGTGTATCTGGGCGGAGCAGTGTTGCCCTGCAAGCATGTTGCAGCTTCAGCACTCTGCGCAGTCACATACACCAAAGTAGTCCCGTTCATTGCAACTACATACATGTAAGCCTACATGCACTTCTTGTTGATCAGCTGACACAGTATTTGCACAGTGCCTCTTGTGAAATATTTGCCCATGCACACATAGTCTGCGCATATGCATTGCGACTTGCAAAGCTGCTGCTCCATAAGTTGCCATTGCTGCAATGATGCAAAAAGTTGGTCATATTGTGTAGCCGATTTTTTGTATGCAGGCCCAACAAGTGAGCAGCAGTGCTATAGTATCTGTTCACATGCACACGCCCACACAAGCACTGCATGACATCACGCTTTACAGTACAGCCTTACATGCATGGCTGCATGAGCGCACATGGCAGCATGATGACACACAACGCTTTATGGCAGCACGCAATGTAGGTGCCACATACACATGTAACACTGATGTCTACATGCCACTCAATGACAGTCACTCAAAATGTGCGTGTGAATTCCAGATAGCCACTGACGTTCACAAAAACAGTGTGCATTTGATGTCAACAAAGCAAACACTACTGATGTCTGTGACAGTTTCATTGGTGGGCATATCGTGGGCATATTGTGGGCATACGGTATCGTGGGCATATTGTGGGCAATCAACCACAAACCCAGGCTTTCAGAGTTGGCTTTACAATTAAGGAACTGCTGCAGCACTTACAATGAGCATAACGCAGCTTTCATGCGTGCAAGTTGTGAATTGTCCATGAAGACAACATCTAACAATGACGGTTTGTTTATTGAGCAAGTTGGTGACACGAAATTGCAAGCTCCAACTTCGATTCTGATAATCCACAAATTTCACCAGGCTCTACAAATTGACGCATCCCCAGGGACGTGTTTCTGTGTCCAACACTTCAGTGATGGCTGTCTAGTTGAAGGAATCCATATGTGGGTCATGCTCTGTCACGAAGGCTTTCCCAGCACACTGTAGCTCAACCACATGCTGCTGAGCTATACTACGCTTGTGTGGCTTGTGTGTATTCAGCATCTTCAGCCAATGCTTGTGAGACAGGGAACCACTTACGATCAGTAAGGTAGTTTGGTCAACGAACAGATGTCACGGTTACAAAGCAAATCTGTGTCATGCAAACAAGTTGCACGTTGAAACTGCCCACACTCCTTCTCAAGGCAAAGGCACATTAAGCCAGCGCTGAAGATGTTGATGACAGTGGACATGCTTACCAGGCAAGCAGTGCATGAGCTTGCCAGGGGCAGGTGTCTTCCCCTCCATCCCTAATAGTGGTCTGGGCCATGCTGACAGGCACACTGCCGTCTCCAGCACAGTTACCGCATGTCAAGTAGCATGCAACGAACCTTCCACAATCAATGCGGTTTGCTTCCCAAGTGCTTCTGTGAGGCTGCCAGTCACAAACTGAACAGATTCTTTGCTACCCAGTCAAAATGCGTCACAAGAGCACATTCATATGGCATATCCTCGCTGAGCATGTCTACAAAAGCACCCATCTTCTTGGCCTCGTTCTTCAACTGAGCATCGCTTGCATGTGTCTGTGTGTTACGTTTGACATGCCCTTCAGTGCCTGTGACAGCAAGCTGCTGCACATCAAAGTTGTCAGCCAAACCTGCAAAAACAAGAGCCTTTACAAATTGTTGCACAGTTCTTGGTCCAGACAGAACCATGTGCCGCCTCCCACCTGAGTGATTAAGGAACGCCTGGAAAGTCTCTGCATGGTTCTGCAAGATGTTGTCATGCTTGTCCTGCTGCCTCCCTGCACGACTGCCCTTGACCCCTGCCGGTTTGCCTTCAAGAATTCTGGTCTGGACTCGGTCAGCGAATTGCTCTAGCCTTTCCTTGGCAAGCACCTTAATAATTGCACCTGCAGTAATCCGCAAAACTTAAAAAGCGTTGCGACAACTTCGGTTGTGCAGGCAGTCCTCACCTGTCTGACTGTTTTCCTGGAAAGGATCTGCTTTCACGTACATTGTGGCATCCCTATGCAGACGTGCACTGAAACTCTTGCTCGGAAACAACTAAACATCCAATCACGGATCCCAGCACAGCGACAAAATATTCGTACAAAGGCTGCACAACGAAGCGTGCGCCAGAATTCCAGGCGACTTTTGGTTTCGGAGTTCATTCACAATTTCTGCACGCCTTCCAGCTGATTGATGTGCCGCTAGGTTTCCAGCATTCACTGATGCGTGCCTGCTAAACTATGAACAATCGTGTAAGACATTTTGCGCTTCAAAATCGACAGCACAGTGAGAGGCAAGACATCATGCTTCCCAGTCAATTGACAGCAAGCCTTACATGCAGCGTTGCATACATGCATGTGGCAGCGTGATGACACACAATGCTTCACAGTGAGGGCAGCACGCAGTTTTGATGCCACATAATGTACATCTCATCTCTACACGCCACTCACAACGTACGTTTAACCTCTACATAGTCACTCACATTCACAGGCACAGTACTGTGCATTGAATGTCGATCAGGGAAACACTACCGATGTCTGTGACAGCTTTGCTGCAGGGCACACAGCCAACCACACCGCCCTCTTGAGGAAGTGCTGCTATACACCACACAGTCCAGGCTTTCAAAATTGGCTTTGAAGTCGAGGAACCACTGCTGTACTTCAAATCAGCGAACTCAAACTCGATGAAGGTGCTGTGAAAGCGATTTGTGTCCATGATGCCAACATCTAATGATAAGGTTTTGTTCATTGCGTGCTGGGTAATTTGTGAATGCAAGCTCCCACTTTTCACTCTGATGATCCAGGCATTTCATCACTCTGCACATCAGTGCATCCCCAGGGACGTGTTTCTGTGTCCAACAGTTGAGAAAATGCAGGCTCAGTGATGGCTGTCTAGTTGAAGGGGTCCATGCGTGGGTCATGCTCTGTCACCAGGGCTTTCCCAGTACACTGCAGCTCAACCACATGCTGCTGAGCTATACTGGCTTTTGGGCATTCACAGCCAATGATTGTTGAACAAGGACTTCTTTAGGATCATAAGGAAGGTCAGTCAACCAAACCAGATGTTCTGAAGTCGTGGTTTTAAAGCAACTCCGTATCATGCAATCAGGTTGCACAGTGATACTGCGCGTTCTCATGGTGAAGGTACGTATAAGCCAGCACTGAAGATGTTGATGAGAGTGGACATGCTTACCAGACAAGCAGTGCACATGACCTTGCCGGTGCCTGAGCAGAAGGGGCACGTCTCTTCCCCTCCATTCCTGGCAGTTGTCTGGGCCACGCTGACAGGCACGCTGCCGTCGCCAGCACAGTTACCACATGTCAAGTAGCCCCCTCCCTGTGTATGTGACACCATTATGCTTGTACAAGCTGTGTTCACACTGAGAAAGACACTTGTGCTATCACAAGGAAGTAACAAGGTCACAGAGTAGCGGTGAGCAGCCACGGTCATGCTCACACATTGACTTGGGGGTAGGGGCAGGGGAA
>JAABUP010001430.1_pt1 | contig 50042 bp, 1 predicted proteins | sample 5559201 | NCBI WGS metagenome assembly JAABUP01 (sample SAMN10711887, study PRJNA513373) | rock metagenome | isolation source: Antarctica rocks | place: Antarctica | reverse complement strand
TAAATTAAAGATATTAATAATAAGAATAACTTAAGTAAAAGTTATAAAAATAACCCTTATAATATAAATATTTAAGGAGTTAAAAGTTATTCCTTTAAGCTAAGCTTTTAAGACTCTTTAAGGGATAATCCCTTTATACTTAAGTTTAAAAAGCGCCTAGGTTATAATATTAAATTAAGATATAACTACCCTTTAAATACCTTTAAAAATCTTAATTATTAAGAAATTAATAGGGCTAAAAGCTACTTCCTCCTAATAAAATCTTAAGGTATAAGGTAACTAGTTCTTAATAATACCTATTATAAAGAAAAGGGGTTTAATAAATAAAAGCCTATTAATATTATTATATAAGAATACTACTTAGAGGAAAGAGAATAATTAAGTAATTAAAAGCTTAAGTAAACCTATTATCTAACTAAATAATTTAGGCCTTAATAAACTAAGTAAATCTAGTAGAATTATCTTATAAATTACTTAATAAATAAAAATTATAAGTACTACCCTTAATAAAATTAATATATTTAAGGACTTTAATATTAATTTATAAATTAAAGTTAATTTTAATTTTAATTTTAATACCCTCTTTTATTATATTAATAAGGTAAATAAAGAGAATTAATTTTTATCTACTTAAAAGGACCCTTTAAGAGTATTAAAGAAAAAATTAATCTTAATTTTTAAGGCTAAATAAGTAGCTACTTAAAAGGTAATATATAAAAGTTATATAAAATCTTTATAAGGGTTTAACTTAAATATAAAGATTAGTACCTTTAATAGAAATAAACTCTAATATTTATTTAATATAAAAGGGAAATTAATTTATATAAAAACTATTAAAACCTTTAATAAAAAGGATATTAAAATTATTAAAAGCTTAAGTAAAAAAGATATTAATATAAATAATAAATAAAATACTACTATTAATAAAGAAATCTAATAAAGGTATATTTAATTAATTTTATATTAAAGTTATAATTAAGACTTAAAATTCTTTAATATAATATAAGTAAATCCCCTAATATAATAATCCCCCTTTTCTAGGAAATAGTATTATATAAATATAATATTCTTATTATTTAAAAATCCTAGAAGTATATAAAGAAGAATTAAACTTATTATTTTACTTTATTTAAATTTTATTTATACTACCTTATAAGAAAGGGTATAATTATAAAGGTTTATACTTATATTAATATTAAAATTCTAATAGATAAATAGTATAATAAGGCTTATAATAATAATTTAATAATAATAACCTTTAAGCTTTAAAGGTTAAATTAAAAATCCCTTTATATTTATAATATTTATAATACCTCTCCCTCTTAAAGATATAAAGCCTATTCTTAAAGGATAAAGACTAAAATTACTTAAAACTACTCTTAGATCTTATTATTAAATATACTTTATATAATAGTTATAAGGAATACTTATAATAAATATTTAATAATAAGAGATTTAAACCTTTACTATTTAACCTAGACTAGCCTAGGAAAATATTAATATATAAAGGTAAATAAGTTAATTAAAATTATTAATAAGGCTAAGCTTATACTTTTAATACTTAAAGGCTTTTTAACCTTTAAGTAAAAGAGGTATAATAAGGTTATAATAATTAACTTTATATTTATTATAAAGAAGATAGTTAACTTAATAATAAAGTATAAAGCTATTAAGAAGCTTAATTATAACTCTAATTATAAGGTAATTTATATTAAGATTAAATAAATAATACTACTATTATACTTAAAAGAAGTTTATAATTAAAAATAAATTAATAAAGAAACCTTTTTTATTAATCTTAATATAGCTCTACTTATAATATTTAAGCCTATTAATATTATTAAAGAACTAGATACCTAGGTTACTTAATTAATTATAATATTAATAGTTATAATAATAGAAGTTATACCTATTATAAAGATCTACCCTAAATTAAAGCTATTTATAAATAAGGAGTATTAATAAGTAATTATTAAAGTATATAATCTAAAAAGATTATAATAGTAAATAAGGTTAAATTAAGATAAATAATACCTTAATATATAATAAAATTATAAAAAATAACTTATTAAGATAAAATAAAAGGAGGGATAGAAGTAATATATTAAAGAATATAATAATAATTAAAAACTTTAAAAATTAAGTAAATAAATTAAGAGAGGATAGGTTTAATTATCCTCTTTTACATCTAAGTTAATAAGATTAAATAATATAATAATAATAAAAATTAATAATAAAAATAATACTTTTAAGGAATAGCTTCTTCCCCTTAATATAATAAGCTAAATTAAATAACTTAGAAAGCTTTAAATATCTAATATTAAGGGAATTCCTAGTAATTACTAGGTAGGAAGTTAGATAGGTTATATTTATTAATTATTTAAATAAAGTTATAAATAATAATAAATTTACCCTTTAAATCCTTTAATTATCTTTAAATTATATTAAAGGCTAATTAGGCTAAATATTTAATACTTATATTAACTTAAGATACTACCTTTAATACTTCTACTATTCTAAGATAATAGTATTAAGAAAACTAGGAAAGGATAACTATATATAATTAAAGTTATATTAACTAATTACCCTCCTTAATATACTAGAAAAGGGACTTAAAAAGAGTATTATTATAAAGATAAGCTACCTTATAAAAGAATATTAACTCCTCCTAAGGGAATATATAAGGGGATATGAGCTATTATTAATTAGAAATATTATTTATATAATATTAAAAGGGATATATAATACCTAGAAATCTAAGGATAATTAAATTACCTCCCTATTTATATTTAATATAAAAGGGGCCTTTAATAATATCTTATATCCTAGATTAATTTATAATTTAAGGAAGTAAAGTATTAATAAATAGGTTATTAAATAGATATAAAGCTTCCTTTTTAATAAGTTAATAATTATTATTGTATTAAAAGGAGAGTTATAAAGATATTAAATTATAATAGGAATCCCTTAAAGTTCCTTATTATTACTAATTCTCTACCTTTTTTATAATATTAATATCTTAGATATTTATAAGTAAAAAGGGTACCTAGTACTATTATATATTAATAATATTAATGTACTAATAAAGGGACTTATAACCTAAGTTAATTATAAGACTCTTAAGGATATTTATATAAATATTTAAGATTAAGCTACTACTTATACCTTTAAATTTAAGGTAGAAAAGTACTAACTTATTTACTTTTAACTTATAATAACCTTAGGAATAAAGAAGTAACTAGGAAATAATCTAAAAGTAGAGCTAAACCTTAATACCTTTAAGATTAAATTAATTAGGTCTATTTATATTTATATTTATATTTTATACTCTACTATCTAGCTATTTAGAGCTAATAAGGGCGTTCTAACTTTAAGAGGAAACTATAAACTATAGGAAAAAACCTCTCTTACCTACCCTATTTATTATAATACTTCTAGGCCTTTAAATACTATATACTATCTTCTCCCTTATACTTTAAACTATCTTTATATTAGATCTTAATATCTATATACTCCTCTCTCTTATTAGGGCCGCGCCCCTTTCTCTACTCTTAATAGGTTTATACTCCCTTAACTACCCTCTTACCCTTCCTTATATAGTTTAATTAATACTAATAAGTACCCTTAGCCCTCCTATTAGTTTATTACTACCCTAGCTACTCCTCTCTTATATTATCTAATATTAAGGTATCCTTTTTTATTTAACCTATAATATTAGGTTATTATAACTACTAGTCTAATAGAGGGCTTATAATACTTTTATTAGAAATTATTATATATCTTTTTTATAATACGTAGGAGGGAGCTATTAGAGTTATTAAGGGGAAGTATAAATATACTTTATTACTACTATTATATTACTATTTCCTAATATTAGGCTATATAATAATCTACTTATAAGAGAAAGTAGATTATATTAAAATCCTACTAGCCCTATTTATAATTATAAGGTTACTACTCCTACTCCTACGCGTAGTTATAGTCCTCCTAGCTAGGGGAGGTAGCTCTAGCTTATTATTCTAACTTTTCTACTTAATATAATACCTTCTATCTCTTAACCTAGAGTCTCTTATATATAGAGCTAGTACTACTAGTAGGAACTAAGGTAGGTACTATTATATATACTAAGGGCGCGCTTACTACGCGTATAAAAGCTCTATATAAGGGGCTCTATTATTATATAATATCTTAGTTTTATTCTAACTATATTTAGACTAGAGACCTCTTAGCTCTATTAATAAATAACAGGTTCGTAGCTAGTACTATATATAGGTAGATCTCGTCGCTAGCTAATTAGGTCTATTAAACTTCTTAATCTAATATTAAACTTAAGATTAAATTAGAAGGACTACTTATAATCCTTTAAGATAAAAGTTATAATAAAGCTTAATAGTCTTATAAGTTATTTTAAATTAACTTAGGATATTTCTTATAAAGGCTTATAAAGATTATATTGAAGTATAATCCTTCTTATATTACTTTTTAAGTATATAATATAATATACTTTAATAGTAATAAAGTATAAACTTAAATAAAAATAGATACTTATTATATTATAAGTTATTTAAAAGAGGGTAGCTTATATTATTTTAAAAGGGTTTAAGAATATCTTAGGGGTAGCTCTTAATATTAAATACTACTAACTTCTAATATAATAAGTACTAAAGAAGGTAGTTATAAATATAATATTATAGATTTATACCTATTTAAACTATAATATTATTAAGGCTATTTAGATACTAATAGAATTATAAAAACTACTAGGAAGGATAGTTAAATAAAAAAGCCCCTTAAAATAATCAAAGGAAAGAGTATTCTAACTTACCTAAAGTAAAATAGAAAAGCGGGTACCCTTTATTACTCTATTATAATAGGAACCCCTAAAGATATAAGTTTATAATAGTAAAGAAGAGTCTATTATAAAGTATAATTAAGTTATTAAAATAGATTATACCTCCCTATATATTTATATTAATAGAAGTAGTATTAATAAGAAGATCGGCGCCTTAATATAAATATTATAACTAGAGGTATTATAAATAATATACCTTAAGGATAGTAAATACTATATAATATATACTAGGGAACTAGAAGGGATTTATATAGCCTATAAACTTACTATTAATATAGCTCTATTAGTACTAATAATATAAATAGATAATTAGGCTTTAATTAAGTCTATAATAAACTTATAAGGATAGTTAGGATAGTATATCCTAAAGAGGATTATTAATAAGCTTACTAGACTTAAAGATATAAGTATTCTAGTAATATTATAATAGATAGTAGTATACTAAGGAGTCTTAGGTAATAAAAAGGTAGATAAGCTAGCTAAATAGGCTTCCTAATAGGGTACTTATAAGGACTAGATCTATTTACTCTTAGCTCATAAGTAATATATTAGAGTATTAATTAGTAAAAGTTAGGCTAATACCTAGGAGGAATATAAGTAAGGTACTAAGTTAAAATAATAAGTACCTATATTAAACTACTAGATTATAGCCTTTTATATTAGGGTATAAAAAGTTATAAGCTTAGTAATTACCTAGCTATAAATAAAGATAGCCCTTAAAGACCTCTTATATATATATATTACGTAGTAGAATTACCTAAATATCCCTATAAAGAGGGATACTAGACTTAGTAGGATATTATTAGATTATATCCCTTATTTAAGGATAAGATATAGGCTACTTAGGGTAGCTAATTAATTAATATTAAGATAATTTTTACTATAATAAAACTAGTAAAATAGGCCGCGAAATTTATAATTAAGAAAGGGACCTTAAAGGTCTTTAATAAGACTATTATTAAAATAATAACGATAACTACCTAAGGGTAATAGTATTAAGATTTTCTATATAGGGATAATATCTAGCTATTACGCTAATAAGTAGAGGTACTATTTACCTAACTAGATTATAAACTAATAATAACGACGGGGACGAGATAGTTTCTATTTAGGGGACGGACTAGTACTCTAGGGTATTATATAATAGTATAGTACCGCTAAGCGACTATATTTTAACGGGGTTATAGTAGATTTTAGATTTTAGGTTTTGGATTTTGGATTTTATTTACTTAGTTACTTACGCGATTTGTTCCAGTATTAATTAGTTAGTTATATAGTACTTAACCGGATATAGTTATAAGGCTGAGTGGGGTCTAGTCTACTCTGGCCTATAAAGGCTAGAGGGTATTCCCCTCCGCGTAGGATTAATACACATATATATATATATACTAGAAAATATCTACTATATAATAAAGGACGCTTAAAATTAATAGGATCTAACTAATTATATTTCTAGTATTACCCTAAATAGTAAAAATACTAATATAACTACTATAAAGGAAGCCTAAGTCCTCTTAGTATTTAAGTATATAAATAGATAATTACGTTAGGATCTATTATTACTAACTAAGAAATTAACAATTAAGGGCCTCCTTAAAGAACTTAGATATAAGAAGGATACTTAATTTAATATTTATAAAAATAAGGGCCTTATTAAGAAAGGCTTTAAGATAGATAAAGTAGGATAATTATTATAATAATTAATAAGATCCTTAATTAGGTTAATATACTTTTTATTTAAATAATCCTCCTTACTAATTTAGTAGTAATAGTTTTAATTATAATAGTAGGGCTCTAAGGCTAAATTATAATAATTAGAATCTAGTTACCTAACCTTTTATACTATTTATACTATATAAAAACTATTAAGGTAACTTTAATAATAACCCTTAGTAGGTATAAATTACTAGTCCTTAATAACCCCTATAGATTATAGATAGAAACGCGTTACCTAGGTAGAGTTAATACTAGAATTATAACCTAGGTTAAGGCTATCTACCAAATACTTTAAACGGTAATCGCCTATATAAGCTATATAATTAGGTATAGTAATAGCCTTATATATATTAAGCTACTATTAAGGATAGAAATCCTTAAGAAGAGCCTTATAATAAGTAGGTAACTTATAATACTTATAAGGATAAGTACTACTAGTCTATAAATTAGACTAACCCTAGTTTAGGCTAATACCTAGATAATTCTTAAGAATATAGTTAAGATCCTAAGAGTTATTAAGATAATAATACTATTAAAACCTATTTCCTAATAATCTAGCTAGCTAATAAAGCCTTTAGTTATTAGAAATATTCTAGGATATTCCTATCTAATAATACTCTATATAATAATATCTATTATAGTAGCTACTATAAAATAAGGGCCTTAATAGCTATAATATTATTTAAGGTAGCTAAAGCTAGTAGTACCTATTAAAGCCTTTTATAGGCTATTATTTAAAGTACTTCTAAATAGACTACTTTAGGAGGATATACCTTTAAAGGCTATTATTTTATTACTACTTAGATTAGATTTACCCTAAACCTTAACTATCCTTTATATAAGCTTTATATAAATATACTCGTACTAACTATAAGCAAGTCCTCTCGCTTAATAGCTCTAGGAGAAGCTACTAATTAACTTACTAAGATTTGGCCTATCTTAGCGTATCCTCTCCGTATAACTACTAATATTCCTACTTATATTAACTATAAGTAAGTCCTCTTACTTAATAACTCTAGGAGAAGCTACTAATTAACTTACTAAGATTTAGCCTATCTTAGCGTATCCTCTCTATATAACTACTAATGTTCCTAGTTAACTACCTCCTTTTTCCTATTATTATAGCTACTATAGTAGGTTATATTTATATAACTACTTATTCCTCTTCTTTTATTATTTAGCTAACTAATTAGACATACTAGATAACTTCCCTTAAGACTATAAACGCCCCTATACTAGTGATATTATTATCTTCGCCCTCCGCTTAAGTAATACTACTCCTATTACCGGTATTACCCTATAAGATAATACTACCTTCCTAGGTTAAGTATAGCATAGTACTATTAAGGATTAGCTAGAGCGGAAGCTAGAAGATAGGTATAATATTACTATATAAGAACGAATTATAAATATAGAGGATTTTAAATAAAAAGGCTATAATACCTATACCTAGGGAGATATCTCTATCCTCTAAATTTATTACTACCCTTTTACGTATAGTAAAGCCTTAGTTTACCTAGCTAATAGGCTATAATCTGCTCGTTCTACTACCTATTCTTAAGAGAATTCCACTCCTACTCGAGATATTCCCTAGCCTCATTTTTCGCCTTTTTACTTACCCCTTTTATCTAATACTAACGGGGTTATAAAGCATCCTTAAGAGGATCTTATAATAACTTAATCTAATAAAGATTAGGCGAGCTAAGAGTCTATTCTACCTTTAGGATATTACGTTATTCCCTTTTATCCTAATAAAGTTTTACTACCTTAATATATATAGGAGTATTATCCTTAATAACCTAGATATTCTTTCTAGGGTTTCTTATTATAATATCTTCTATATACGTATATAAGCGAGCTAATAGGATATACTCCCTATACTATTTACTATTAATACCCTAGCCTTTTAATATAATAAGGGGTATATACTTAAAGACTGAATAGATTTTCCTAGGATATTTCTAACCCCTTTTCCCTCTACCTCCTACTTTATATATAATATTAAAATTATAGATTTATTAATTCTTATCCTTTAATTTATTAGTAATTCCTTATAAAAAGAGAGGATTAATCTTACTTTAAATAGTATATATTCTATAATTCTAGGTATTTTAGAAAGATAATATTATTTAGCTACCTTTTCTTCTACTACCTAATTTTCTATAATAATATCTACCTCTATTTTACGTCTTTCGGCTATTATACGTACTAGCTAGTAATACTAGGGCCTGATATTAGGCTCTATTAAATAATAAGCCTAGTATATCTAGGTAAACTATACTAGAGTATTAGCTATAGTAACCTTTTTAGCTATAGTCCCCTCTTTAATAGATATACGTTATTATTTCTAATCCCCTCCTTATATTTTATAATAGTATTTATCTAAGGTAATAAAAATAGACCCCTTTTCTAACTTACTAAGTATTTAAATATATAGATTATCTCTCTTATATTCTTTATAATAGGTTAAATAGGGCTTCTTTAGTTTAATTTTCCACTTAATTCTCTTAATAATATAGCTATTATTATCGTTAATATAAGTATATTATAAGGCTACCCTTATTAGGAGTATCCTAGGTCCTAATAGCTATCTTTTAGTATACCTATCTATTTTAAGGTCTTTTTTCCGCCTTTTATTTACTCTAAGGATATTAATATTTTCTTAATCTAAGATAGCCTTAATACGACCTAGCCGTAGGTACTTTAGAATAGCCTAGCGAGTAGTTTTTAATAGGTCTAATTAGTCTTCTACTTATATAGGAGCCCTAGAGCGATTTACGTCCTCTAGATATACTAGGACTTCTTAAAAGTCTTTATATCCCGCCCTATTAATAGCTCTCCGCATTATTCTTATTATAATATTAGCTGGTACCCCTATCTTACGCGAGATTTCCCTAAATCCTTCGCCATATAGTAGCCTTAATATTACTATTACTACCCGTAGCGCATATAGTATTTCTTTACTATAGGGGGCTATAGTAGGGTACTAATAATGATGAGACTACTAGTAGGCATTTATTTGTTAATAGACAAATGCGGAAAACCCGCTACCAAGACGCTAAAATTTAGCGTAAGGACTTACTTATAGTTAGTACGAGTAGGTTATATTATAAGCCTAATAGATAGGAAGTTTCTATTATAATAGTTCTTATAAGCTAAAACCTCTAAAATACCGACGCTTATAAAGGTAAGAGGTATTAGTAGTAAGAAGTATAATACTAATAAATATACTAAGCTACTAATATATATCCCTAGAGGTAATAATACTACTTTTATTAAGAGAGAATTATATATTATTAATAACCTTTTAATAAAGGCGTTAATTAGGGTTAATATCTTTAAACCTAAAGGTATTATTATTAACCTTAAAAGGAATTTAATAATAATATATTCTTATTAAAACCTCAAAGTCCCTATTAAAGTCTCTAGTAAGAGAACTTATATTAATACTATAATATTTAGTTAGGCTAATATTATTATTAGCCCTTACTCTAATAAGCGAGTTTAGATTATTAGTCCCTATTATTATTTACTTAATCTTCTAAAGGATTAAGACTTAATCTATAAGCTAGATAAGCTAGATAATCTCTTTATCTACGCCTATACTATTAACTATAATATATTATATATCTTTATTAGGAATAATATTAATAGTAAAATTAAGTTAGCTAAGAATATAAAATTTAGCTAGGTTACTAAATATAATACTCCTAGCTATTTCCCTATAGAAGCCTTCTATAACGACCTTACTACTAGGCCTCCTAAAAGGGCTAAGGTAGTTAACTAAGTTAAAACTAATCTCTAGTATCTTATTATTACTATTATAGTATTTATAGTAACGGTACTTATAACCCTAGAGACGGAATCTCCTTATCCTTTAGGTATAATAGGGGCGGTTATTAATAAATATCTAATATTATAATAAGATACTAGAACTATTATATATATTCTAGAGTCTTAATAGATAGATATTCCCCTAGTAGATAACTAGCTAGAAATCTATAAGCCTAGCTAGGCTAGGGTATATCCTCTAGGAAAGGCTAATAAAGAAGTTATTAATAATAAGTTTAATAAGTTATATAAACAAGGTAGAATAGATTAAATAATAGAGTTAACCCTATTTTTATTTTTATATTTTATTATCTAGAAGTAGTTTATAAACGGCATTTATAAAGGCTATATAATAGTAGATATTAAGGCCTTAAATAAAATTATAATACTAGATACCTATCCTATTCTATTATAAGTTAAGACATTAGCTCTATTAAAAGGTACTACTTATATTAATACAATTAATATAGCTAGCTTCTTTTATTAATAGTTTATTAATAAATTATATTATTATTATCTTATAATAGTAAGTTATTAAGGCTAGGAGTTATTTAATATCCCTATTATAGGATACTATAACTCCCAGCTTATATATAATAAATAATAGATAGGATTCTCTAACTATTTTAATATTTCTATTATATATATATTAATAATATTATTATCTTCTTAAGATCCCTAGAAGAATACTTTAATTATCTTAATTAAGTATTCTAAGCCCTTAATAATATAAATATCTATTTATTACCTAAGAAATTATTTCTTAGCTTCCTATTAATCTACCCCCTTAGCTAAAAGGTAGACGCTCTAGGATTAGTTATAATAGAGGAAAAATTAGCTACTATTATTAACCTATACTTCCTAATTAACCTAATAGCCCTAGAGTAATACCTTAGTATAATAGGATATCTCCGTTAATATATTACCTTTTATACTACTATTATAAAACCTCTTTAATTATAAAAGACTTATCTTAATAAGATTATATATAATATATAATAAGGGCCTTCTTCTAGTATTTAAGGTAATATACGTAAGAAATTAGCCTATTAAACTTATCTAGGTAAGCCTATATTAAAGGAGCTTAATATATTTTACTGGCTTTAAAAACTATTTACTAGCCTAATAATTTTATACTATTTTAATAAGAAGCTCTAACTATTTATAAATTTTAACGCGAGTAAGGAGTTTAGCTTTAAAGTATATATATACTATATTATAAGCCTAATAAAGGCTTTTATAAGGGACTTCCCTAGGTAGAAGTTATAACTATTAATCCTTTTCCTTAGCTATCTACTTACTAACGCTAAGACTTAATACTAGCTAATAGAGCTAGAAATTACTAGGATTATCTAGGTAGTAAAGAAGATTAAGTATATAATTAAGGCTACTAAATAAGTAACTATTATTTATACTAATTATTTAGCTACTATATTAATAGCTTATTAGATAAGTCTAAATATAACTTTAATAGAAAAGCTAAATCTTTACCTTATTGATACCTCTAAATATTTATAATAGTTTTAACTAAATATATACTATAAACCTAGAAAATCTAATATTATTCTAGACGCCCTTTCTAGACTAGTTACTTAGGAGTATAGCCCTATTAATACTAGGGACTTACTTAAGGTTATACTAGTAAAGGCTTTCTTAATTAGCCTAGTAGAGATAAGTCCTAATTTTAAATAATATCTAATTAAGGGCCTTATTAAATTATATTAGGCACGATTAATATTAATAGTAAAGGAGAATAAAGCCTTAAGTAGTAATACTACTAAGCTACTATATTATATTATTGATAAATTATTATATTTTAATAATAATAAAATAGGCCTTTATTTATATATCCTAACTTCTTTAAAGAAGGAAGTCTTCTAACTCGCGTATAATAAGATAGGATATCTAGGATATACCTAAACTTATAAATATCTAACGGAGGGACTTTATGTTTATAAGATAGTAATAAAACTTTATAAGTTTATCTATTATTACCTATATTATTAATTAATTTAGACCTTAAGATATTAGTCTTATAAGTCCTTATAATTAATCTTAATACCTTTCTAGCTATTTTATACTATAATTATAGATTTTATTCTAGTATTATCCTATTTAATTAATAGGTTTAACTTAATTATATTAGTTACTAATAAATTCTTAAAGGTAATTACCCTAATTCCCGGAAAGAATATATAGTCTAGGAAAGAGTAGGCTATTAAACTAATTAACCGTCTCGCCCTTTTAAATTAGGGTATATTAAGAGCTATTATTTCTAACTAAGACTAAAAATTTATAAGTTAGATATAAAGATAGATCTTTTTAGTATTAAAAGTTAGTCTACTCTATTTAATAGCCTATTATCTATAAGCTAATAGTATATTAGAGCGTATAAACTAAATAGCTAAAATAGCCCTCTAGTATTATATTACTACTCTAGATAATACCTAATAATAGCCCTTAATTATTAATAGGATATTAGCTTTACTAAATAATTCTATAAAATATAGCTCTACTTATCTAGTACCTACTTAAGTCTTATATAGATTTAAGACTTAGGAATTACTAGACCTCTTATAACTAGAGGACCCTACTAAAGGCTCTTATAATAAGGCCCTTATTAATAAAGCCTTAGCTATACTAGTATATCCTAGCTAGGTTATAACTAATTATAAGCCTTTATATATTAACGCTAAGGATATTATTACCTTTATAACTATAAAAATAAAAGACTACTATAATTCTTACTATACTCTAATATACTTTAAGATAGGAGATATAGTACACCTATAACTATACTAGGGTTACTATATCCTAACTATTTAGTCTAGAAAGACTAGCTAATAATTAGTCAGGCTATTTTAAATAATTAGACGGGTTAGTTACTTAGCCTATAAACTTATACTTCTTAATAATATAAAGATCTATAATATTATATCTATTACCTATCTAGAGCCTACTATAGACCCTACTAATAAACTATACTAACGTCGCCGCCTAGCCGTATTAATTATTATTAAAGGATAAGATAAGGAGGAATAGGAGATTAAAAGGCTAGTTAATAAGAGATAGATATATTATAGCTATAAATAGGCTACTAAATACCTTATTAGATAGAAGAATTATAGCCTTAAAGAGGATTACTAGATATTAGAAAGGGGGTTAATAAAAAATACTATTAATATAATAATAGAGTTTAATAATATTAATAGTAATTAATTAGGTATAGTATAAAAGGCCTTATTTAGGGCCCCTTACTTATATTTTACTATTACTATTAGGATAATAGTATTATTTATTACTAGTATCTATTACAATTATCGCTATATAGCTAGTAGCTTATAGCGTAGAGAACGGAAGCCTTCTATAAGTATATCTTAGGCCTATAGGAAGCTTCTCTTCTCTATAACCTTTTACTACTTTACTATATTATTGATTACGGTTATAATAATATCTAATAGAATTTATTTATAGTAATATTATTAGCCCCTTTAACCTAATAGGTTTTAAAAGGAGTTAACACTTTATAATATTTAAAGATAATTTTACTTATATCTTAGTTATTATTTACCTTAAGTATAAGAGTAATACTTTCTAGTTATTCTAGTAGTTTAAAGTAGTTTATAAGTATTTAGACTATTATATCTATTACCTTTATATTAATAATATAGGTAAATATATAAGTTACGCCTTAACTAACTACCTTAAAGACTAAGGTATCTATTATAAAGTTATAATACCTAGGAACCCTTAAATAAATAGGATAGTAGAGCGTTTTAAGTAGATATTATTATATAAGATATAACTAATACTCCTTAGCTCTAAGCTTAATAAATCTTTCTAGCCTTAATAAAAGAGCTCCTAGTTAATAGGATTAATAATAAAGTTAAAGGTATAACTTAAAAATATTAATCTATAAAGGTAATTATTAATAAACCTAGTATTATTAAAGTTAAGGTATATAAAATATTATAAAAGGTATTTAAAAGTCTAGTCTTCCTTATTTATTATAATTATACTAGAAAAATATATATTAATCTAGATACCTCTAAATACTAGAATTTTATAGTAGTAATTTATTATATTAAGGGAGACCCCTTACTTAATAGGACCTTTATTAGAATTAATATTTAGCTTATACTATTTCTTAGTAAGCTCTTAAATAGAGCTAAAAAGAACTACTAGCTTATTAAACTTAAAGTAGTAGGTATAATCTAGGTTATAAAGAAGATAAGGTATCTTATTAAGTCTTTATAAATACCTCTTATTATTACTTATATTAATTACTCTATTATAGTATTAATATCTAAGTAAATAATACTTATAACTTTAAATATAAATAAACTAAATCTTTAACTTATTTATACCTTATAATATCTATTTAGTTTTAATATTATTATATATTATAAATTAGGTAAATTAAATATTATACCTAATATACTATTATAATTACTAGGATCTAAGTAAATACTTTAAGATTAAGAAGGTATTTTAAATATCCTTTATAAATATATACTATTAAAGGAATTAGATAAAGTTATAATTTTACCTAATATTATAAAAGATATTTACTATATTATATTAATAGAAATATCTAATAATTTTAAAACCTGCTTATAAGTTATATATAAGAATAATAAAGTATAAATAAAGATAATTAAGGTATTAAGATTTATATAAACTAATAAATCTACTACCTATAAATGATTTAAAAAACCTAGTATTTAATTTAAGTTAAAAAATAACCTATTATACTATATATCTACTAATAGTTATAAACGCCTTTATATACCTAAGTCTATAAAATTTAAAGTATTTAAAATTACTTATAATATATCTAATTATAGTAGTTTTTATTATATTTATAATATACTAGTTAACTCCGTCTTTATAAGATACTTATTTAAAAGATTACGCGCTTATATTATATATTACCTAGATTACTAGGTATTTTAAACTATTTACTACGCGTTATATAGGTCTCTAATACTAGTTAATATGCTAGTAATCCTATTCTACTTTATAGTAATAGACTTTATTATTAAACTCCCTAATATTAATAGGTTTAATATACTCTTAATAATAATTAATAAATTTATTAAAAAGGTCCTTCTAAAACTAGGTAAAGATACTTAAGGTACTAAAAAATATGTTAATATTATTATTATTACCTTATTTAAAAGGGATTAGGGAATACCTTAAGTATTTATTAGTAATTAAGATATTAAGTTTATATTAATATTCTAGAAAATAGTCTTTATAAAGTTAGGCGTAAGTATACTAACTTTAATAGCCTATTACCCTTAAATAGATAGATAGTCTAAATAGATTAACTAGTTTATAGAAATTACCTTATACTTCTACCTATTAATATATCTTAAATCTAACTAAGTAGAGGTACTACTATTTCTTAGTACTATTTATAATAACTCTATAAATACTACTATTAGTTTATTATTAAATAAAATTATATATAGGTTCTAAGTTAATATTAATCTAAGCCTATTATAGGATCTACCTCCTAAGGACTATAATTACTTATACTAAGTAAAGCGTAATTCTATTAATAAAGCTATTACCTTTACTAATATTAATATTAAGGTATAATATAATAGAAAATATATCACCTTTAACTTATAATAAGGCGCCGCGGTTTACCTTAGGCTATATTATGAATATTAGTTAAAAGGACTAATAAATTATAAGCTATTAAAATAATAGATTAGCCCCTTTTAAATCCTAAGAAAAGTTAGGAATCTAGTATATTAACTTAATCTACCCCTTATAATAAAGATATATCTAGTTATTTTTATAACTTAGCTAGAGCTATTACCTCCTACTCCTAACTTATATTACCACTACCGTCTTAACTCTAAAACCTTCCTACTATTAAAAATAAGGATATAGACGCCCTATTATTTAAAATTAAATAGCTTCTTAATGGAAGGATTACTTAAGGAATACCTAAGTACCTAGTAAAATAGAAGGGTTATAGTAATAAATAAAATTAGTAGTATAAACTATTAGATCTAACTAATATATCTAAATTAGTAGTAGGTTATAATATATAGTACCCCTTTATATAATATTACTAATAAGGTAGATAACTATTTATAATAAGGTAAGTAATTATTTATAGTAAGGGCGCGTACTTTTTTTATTTTATAGGTATATTAATATATAATCTAGCTATTAATAGCTTAATAGCGACGGATCAGTCTTAGCGCCTTAGCGCATCTATTATATTTACTTCTTACTACGTAGATAGCTAGATAATTAATTATCCTATAGAAAACCTATGTATCCATATTAAGAGCTATTAGTATTAGAAAAGGAGCTCTTTAAAACTACCTTATTAAAGTCTTAGGTAGATACCTTAATAAATTATTTTAAGGAGAAGATAAATATAGCCCTTTAAAAGCTATAAACTAAATTTTTATTATAGATAATATAAGGAACGGTAAATCTCCTTATACCTATGTCTAGAATATTCTATATTATACTAAAGCCGTAGACTTTAATAAGACTTAAAATTAGCTATTAATTATATAGAATAATTTAGTAGTTAAGTTTTACTAACATATCCTAAAGTTAATAGTATCTACTACGCTTTCCTAGTTCTTTAAGTAGTTAGATAATAAGTTAGATATCTAGTATAAACGTATAACTAAAAATTATAGGTAACTTTAGTCTAATAGAAAAGCGGTAAAGTCTAGTTAGTATTAATATAATTCTTATTAATAAGGTAGCTTTTCTAAGCTATTATTTCCTTATTAGTAGTACGACTAGAGGTAGTAATATACTCCTAAGCTATATAGTAATTATAATTATAGGAATAATAATATTAATAGATAGTCTAATTCTTAGGATACTTAATAAAGCCCTACCTTACCTCCCCCTTATTAGCGTTTATAGATTATAGAAGGAAAAGGTAATAATAGAAATCTATTAGATTTAATATTATTAAATTAGATAAATTATTATTATTATAATAATAATAATAATAATAATAATAATAATAGTAGCGCTAGTAATTATAGTAGATAAGGAAGGTTTATAAAAGGCAAAGGTTTCTAATTACGCTACTCCTAGGGTAGTACCTACTAAGCTACTAAGGAAGGTATCTCCTAGGGAGATAATACTACTAAGTCTTTATATTCTACTAAAGATATCTAAGATAAACTTAATAAAAGTATAAAAGAAGGTAACTATTATATTAATAAAGACCTTAATTATTATAAGCCTTAATAAGACTATAAGGTAGAAGATTATTTTAGTAGTATCTCTACCTCGCTATCCTTAATAATAGAGTATAAATATTAGTATTACTACTAGATATTCCTCTCTAAAAATTAACTTTACTAATACCTAGGTAATCCTACCTCTCTATTAGCCTACTTAAGTAGTCTACCTTATAAAGTCTATAGTATATTTCTAGTATTTAATACCTCTTCTATACTAGGTATATATAACTTTATTAAGTTAAATATTAACTCGTCTAAAGAAATTAGTATTAGTTATACTTTCTATAGATACTACTATATAATAGCTAAGGTAAGACTAACTCTAGATAGTCTCAAAGAAGACTATTACCTTAATTTAAGTTATAGTATTTATAGCGAATGCTTCGTAATATAGTAGAAAGATAGGTTTCTAGTAAGGTAGAAAGTCTGCCTGAGTACTAATACGCTATACCTAATACGGATAGGCTACTAAAGCCTAAAGTAACTACCTATAAGGAGTAACTATAATAGATACTAGTAAATAATTTAAGCTATTATCCTAATAGTACTATAAACTAGAAGCCTTTTATAATATTATAACTAGGGCCTTTATACCTTAATAGCTACCTATATACTATTCCTATTATTAAAATCCTTAACTATATTAGCGGTATTTCTTAATAGTTCCTACTTTAAAGTCTAAGAATCCTCTTTAAGGCTACTATTTTTCTATCTAATCAAGTATTATACTAACTACGTTTATAGTATATCTACTACTTATTAACTAACTTCTTAATTTCCTATCTATCCTTATCTTATCCTTTAGTAATAATAGGTACCGCTAGGTAGTAGTATTCGTACGGGTTATTAGCTAGGTCTATTACTAGTTCTAAATAAGCTACTAAGATAATATTATAAATCCTTATATTACTAGGAAGTTCTAATTTATATATAAGTTACCTAATTTACCTTAAAACTTAGAAAGGTCTAACTAATTATTAGCTAATCTTCTTAGATATAATAGCCGGTACTTGATACCCCCTATAAAGTTATAAATAAACTATATCCCCTACCTTAAAGTATATAAGCCTATAATTAGAGTTATAATAGTCTTTTATTTTTATAATTATAAAGGTAATAGCGTCTTTAGCGTTAATATATATAAGCTGGTAGTTATTTATAATAGTTAAGTATATTAGTATAGCTAATACTCTATTTATAATAAGGGCCTTATTATTACCTTTAGGCGGGGTACCTACCTTATTATAAAAGCCTTTTATAGATAGGGTATTAAGATCCTTAATTTAAAGGAGATCTAATAACTCGCTCGTCTTAAAACTATATAAGACTTATATAAGAGAGATATTAATAGAGCTATATTTTATAAAATTATTTTATAAGGTTAATATCCTATTAATAATTATTAATTATAAGTATTAGTCCTTAAGGGTAGTAATATAATACCTTAAAGTAATCTCTACTATCTAATTAGTATATTCTAATATACTATTAGACTATAAATATTATATAATTAAGTAGAGGAGGCTAACTTTTAATATTATAAAGACCTACTTTTATATCTACCTAATAAATTTCTAGTCCCTATTAGAAATAATTATATAGGGTACTCCCTAGTTTAATAAGGTAAGCTAGTCTATTAGGTAAATTATCTAATCTTTATTAAACTATATATTCTTACTAGGGATTAGAGTAATTACTTTAGAAAACTTATCTATTATTAATATAATATAGTTAAACCCGTCTATTAAAGGAGGTAAGGCTAGAATAAAGTTAATAATAAGAGTATAAAATAACCTTACTAGAGATAGAATAGGTTAAAGGGATTTATAAGGCTTATACCTTAGTATCTAATTAAGTTAGTAATATAGGTAATACCTAATAAATTTATAGAGTTTAGTTATTATATTATAAATATAAATACCTTCTATTAATTACTTATAAGTATAAGTTTACCCTAGGTACCCTATCTTATTATAAGTGAGTTAAAAAACTTCCTTTTCTAGAGTAAGTATAGGTATATATAAGTATAAACCCCTCTTATTATTATTAAAGTATAATAAATTATTAATAATTTAATATAAGAGCTTTATAATATTACTACCTAAGGTATTATTATATTTTACTATTAATATTACCTTAGCCTAATAAAGTACTTTAATAAGGCCCTTAATAAGCTATTCTTTAAATTTTATACTTATTTTTACTAGGCTTACTAGGAAAGCCTTTATTAATAATATATCTAAGTTAGATTTAATTATATTAAATAGTTAATATTCTTAGCTAGCTAACCTAGATAAGGCGTTAAGTATAATATTAGACTTTCCTAGCTTATAATATATATTAAGGCGGAAATACTAGAGGTATTCTAATACCTAGATAAGGTAGAGGTTAAGTTTTTTAATAAATATTATATTAAGGCTAGTTTAATATATAATTAATATTATAATAGAATAGTTTATATAGATTATTATAATAAGCTTTACTACCTTAATAAGGTAGTAGATCTTCTTAAGTACTTAAATTATACCTATAATTTCTAACTTAGTAGGCTAATTAGCATCTATAAAGAGATAACTAAGGAATAGTATAAGTAGCTAGGACTTCTACCTTAGTAGTTTATCTATTAAAGCCTTTAGTAGGCCCCTTATATAGTAAATATAGGCGCTAAATCTAAACTCCTTACTTATATTAAGATCTATAAACAGCTAAAGGAGCTTATTAAAATAGTAGAGAATTATAGGACTTATAAACATCTTTTAAAGCTAATAAAAGGTATTAATTTCCTTTAAGGTTAATTTATCTAGATAGGTCCGGCGGGCTAATTATTTATATATATTCCCTTAAACGCTAGATTATAAATTACTATAAATTAACTTATTAAGATAAGTGTTTTATAACTAGAGGGGTTTTACTATTATAGTATACTAGGTAATATATTAATATAAGTATCCTATTATTCTAAGGTATTATTTTAAGGCGCTAAGTATTATTAGGAAATATAAATTAATAATAGTAGCTAATTTCTCTTCTATTATAACTAAGCTAAAAGTATCTACCTTTTAACTAAGAAGGTAGACTAAGGGAAATCTAAGAAATAATTTCTTAGGTAAGAGGTAAATATTTATCTTATTAAGGGCATAAAATACTTAATCTAAATAGGTAAGATATCCTTATAAGGAACTTAAGAAAATTACTATATTATCTATATATATATATAATAGAAATAATAAAATAGTTAAAGGATTTAATTAATTATTCTTTATATATACGCCGGAGAATTATAGTAGCTTATAATAGGAATATTAAAAGATTCTTAGCTATAATAAGATACTATAATTAGATAATATTAGTAGGTATAATTTACTAACTATTAGTAGAAGAAGCTAGTAGTATTAATAGTACTAATATATATTATACCTTTTAAAAGAGATAATATCTCTACCTATAATAGAACTAGGTATATATTAGGTATTATAATTTTATTTAAGGCCTTAATATCTATTATAATACGGCCTTTTCTACCTTCTACGGATTCCTTCTAGATAATAAAGTAGGGGAAAGAGAATAGAGTAGACTTTATAATCTAGTCTATTCTACCTTAATTATATAACTTATTAAACTTACTATTAATAACTTCTTTATTAGCTTTTCTTAATAAATAAACTTATACCTAGTTAGGTTTATAGATTTTAAGCTAATTATCTACTAGTAGGATATCTATCTATTAAGATTCCGGGATATTAGCTATACTTCTAGTATCTTATTATAGGGTAGGGTACCTTTTTATAACGCCGGCTATTAAGGGCCTTATTTCTAGGGTCTTATAAATTATAGTACTAGTAGTATAAATTACCTTACTATCTACTATTATACTAGGAACTACTATGAATACTATTATAATAGTAACTAGATATTAGAGGTTTATTTTAACTTAATTAGCTACCTTAGCCTTCTTAGAAGGCCTAGTAGTAAGGTTATTATAAAAGGCTTTTATAAAGAAGTATTCTACTACCTTATACTTTATAACTTAGCTTAATTTAATATTTTTAAGTAGTTTAATTTCTTTATTAGTATTATTTTTAATAAAGATATAAGATATATCATAATTAATAATATAAGTATAAATGAAAAGGTTATTAAGTTTATTAGGCTTAAAGATTAGATCTTAATCTTTAAGTAGATTAAGTAAGTAATAATAGGGTCTAGTAACTTAAATTTATTTATTAGTATAAGGGGTAATTATAAGATTTACCTAATTAAAAATTATAGTATTTATTTAACTACCTTTACTAGAAACTTTAATAGAAACTTCTAAATTTTAATAAGACTAAATATTTATTTAGTTTTAATCTAAATCTATTACTATTCCCTTTAGTTTAAGAATATTAACCCTAACTAATACCTTTACTAATAGATTATTAATAATATATAACTCCCTCTTTATAAGAGTAATACTACTACTACTAGGGAAGAATATAGGTAGCTTAATATATTTATTAGTATTATACTTCTTATTACTAATACCTCTTACCCTTATTAGTATTAGTATCTTAGAGATTTTAGCCTAAAGGAAATATTTTAATAGAAATTTTCTATCTACTAGACTTATTATATATCTAGTATTAATATATAATATATAACTAGGACTATTAACTTAAAATTAAAAAGTAGTAGTAATAAAATAGTACCCTCTAAAGGTATACCTACTAGAAGTAATATACTTAGAAGTACTTTAAATAATAACTACCTTTTATAAAAGGCTTCTACTATTACTTACCTAAGTAATTTAGGATAATAATATAAAGGTAATTAAGGCCCTTATTACTTTAGGGTAACTATAATAGATATAGCTATATAAGGTATTATTATTAAAAGGGAAAGTATTAGAATACTTCTAATAATTAAAAGCTTTACTAGATAGTATTAAAAGGAAGTATATCTTAATTATATTATTACCTTTATAATTTACTAGGCTATTTCCCTAGGATTCCTTAGGCTAATTACTTAGGTTAGGATTTAATAACTAGTTAATAGACTAGTAAAAGTTCTCTTTATAAGTATTATAATTTACCTATTTATTATATAATTCTTCTTTATCTTTAATACCTACCTAGTAGACTTAGGCCTACTATTAAGTCCTATTAAATAATTTATATAGCTAAATATTTAAAGTATTTAGTAATTAGATATTTAAGTATCCCTAGTTCTAGTATTAATTCTACCTAGGTAACCCGCTTATATTTCTATTAGTAATTTATAGAGGTTAATAGGTTTAAGTAATCTAGGGTTAAAGCTAGCTATCTACTTATACCTATTAGGAATTATTATTAGAATTACCTTAATAGTTTTTATAAGGTATAAAAGGTTAAGTAATAGGATTTATATTATTATAATATAACTTAAATACTATACTATTAAAATTAAAAATATTACTATTAAATTAGTATTAATTATTATAAAATAGATTTAATATATACTAACCTAATTAAGGATCTTAATTATAATAATTATTATAATAGGTATCTATTTTTACTTTATAAAGGCCCTTAATATTATATATATTAAATTAAATATCTTTCCTATATCTTAACTCCTCTAGTAGGTCTAGAATAGTTAACTAACTATTTAATACTAAAAGATTATAATATAATTCACTATTAAGGTATTTATATATAAGGAGAACTTAAGCTAACTCTATTAAAGTAAGTCTAGTATTTTTACTATTTAAAATAATTATAAATATATAGTCTAATAGATCCTATTAATTATAAGTATCCTTAACTATATAATAAACTACCTTAAGTAAACTAAGAGACCTATTAGGTAAGTCTTAGAAATACTCCTATAATATATTATACTATTTAGTAATACTAGTAGGATTATTTTATAAATCTACTTAGTTAATATAAGTTAGTTAGTTTATAAACTAGTTATTAGCCTTATTTAAAAGGTATAAATCTAAATTCTATTATAAAATAGTAGCGTTTATAGTAGTAGACTTTACTTAAAGTTTATTAGTAAAATTAAATATATTATAATAGATATTATAAGTATCCTTAACTTCTATAAATAGAATATCTAGGTTAGAGTTAAAATACCTAATATCCTAGGGATAGAATTAAGGATTACTAGTCCCTATAATTATAATAGGTTATAAGGTAGGTTATAAGGTAGGAGGCGGTCTATTTACTCTATTAATAAGTATCTAGAAAAGATTAATTATTATATTAAATTATTCGGCTATAAAGCCTCTTATAAGCTAGTTATTTCTAATATTATTACCTCTATTATTTACTATATCTAAAGGCTTTAATAGCTTTAGTCCTATTAGCTAATTATGGATAGCTTCTTTAGCTAAGGTTACTTAAGTAGTTCCGCCTAAGAATAACTCTAGAACTAACCTAGTTAGTATTATAAACTAGGGTAATAGCCTAGGTAATACCTAGGGTACTAAGTCTAGCTCTTATAAGAGCTTTTAGGCGTATATAATACCTTTCATAAAATAATAAATAGTAGATTAAAAAAGAGGTTTATTAATAACCTAATCTAATAGCTATCTAGGTATTACTTTATTAAGGTCTAGAAAACTAATAGAATTAAGTAATATAGAATTAAGTAAGGTAGATCTAGAATACTACTACTACTCTTAGGAAGAGGCGGGGTAATATTTATATAAAGGTCTAAGATTTTTCTTAATAATAATATTATTAATAATATAATAGCTAAGATTATTAACCGCGTTAATATATATATAACTTATTTTAATAAACTTATCTAATTAGAAACTAAGTATAATAATAACCTTACTATCCTTAGAGATCTATTTAAGAGCTAAGATAAGCGGTTAATAGGAAGGTATAAAGATAAATACTAAAAATCTTAATAAAAAATAGTAAAAAAAATAGGAAAGAATAGAAAAATCCCTAATAATTAACTAAAAATCCTAATACTATTTAAATAAGGAGGGAAAGCCTATAATAAATAAGGATATTAATTATTAGGTATACTAATAGTATTTAAATATATTAGAGGTTTATAAAAGGCTTTTATAAGTAGCCTTATCTAAAATAACTTAGGATAATTATAAAGTAGAAGACTAATAAAAGGACTAGTACTTAATAAGCTAGTACTTAAAAAGCTAGTACTCTAAGAGAGCTAGTATATAATCTAATATACTAGATAATTATTAGTACTAGTAGAGGTTAAAAGGTATTACTACTATTTATAATAAATACTTTATAATATAGTAGAAAGATAGATTTCTAGTAAGGTAGAAAGTCTACCTAAGTACTAATACGCTATGCCTAATACGGATAGGCTACTAAAGCCTAAAGTAACTACCTGTAAGGAGTAACTATAATAGTATTTCCCTTATTAATTATATATACCTTATTAAGTTAGCGCCTAATATATAGATCTACTATATAGTAAGCCTAATTAATATATATAGTATTAATTCTAATAAGTATACTACTTTAAAGTACGCTATTATCTCCTTATATTATTATAGTATAAAGGATAGTAAGGAAGTTATAACTACCTTAGGGGGCCTCTCTTAGTACCTAGTAAAGTATCGATTCCTAGGTAACTAGCCTTTAGTATTAACGCTAAGTCAAATTATAGTTAATTTACTATTAGCCCGTAGTTAATAAAATGTTTTTCTTAAATAACTAGTTTTATTAACTCTCTCCTAAGAATTAATTAAACCTCTATTAATATTTTATTAACTAACTATTAAATATAGAGGTAATAATCTATTACTCTAATACTATACTATTATATCGAGGCCCTTATTACTATTATTAAATAATAATATAGTAAGATAAAATCTTTATAAGTACTATTTACTATATAGGGAATCGTAAAAGTAGAATACTAGCTATAAATATTCTATATATTATAAATATTATAAGTAGGCCTAGTATAAGCTAAAGTCCTAGTCCCAGTCCTATCCCTATTATCTATTAGTACTATTACTCAGCTAAAGAGAGCTCCGGCTTCTCTATACTATAGATTATAATAATAATATAGAAAGAGTATAGATTAACGCCTTACTACTACTAGAGCAGGATTCTTATTATTACTATTACTATTATAAAATACATAACCTTTATCTTTATCTAGTAGAGTAATAGATTTATCTATTATAACCGTCTTTCTATTCTTAGACTCCTATACTACTAGGTTATTTATATTTAAACCCTTAAAGCGATCTAATATACCTATCTTATAAAACTAACGTAGAAGCATTTTATACTAATATAGTAAGTCGCGAGGTAGAGAAGGATTATTATCCTAGTTAAGCGCTAGCTTATACTAGGTAGTAAAATTAGCGAAGATAGCTATTAAGAAGTTAAAAATAGGAAAGTTAATAAAGTCTAATATAAGTATAAACTTTTAAAGAAGATATACTATAATTAGAATTTCTAGACTATCTCTAGAATATTAATAAGGTTTTTTATAAAGTTAAAAATAAATTTAAAAGAACTAGTTAAATACTTATACTTAAATAGCTTAGCTAGCGTCCTAAGATCTATATATTATTTAATCTAAACTTATAAATTATCCTTAATAAAACGCTTTACTAATTACTATTATACTCTCTATTAACTCTAATCTTAAATTAATAGAGCTAGGGAATATACCTTTATATACCTAATAGATCAGGCTTTCTAATTAGCGTAATAGTTATTAATCCTAGTCTTTAAAAGCTCCTATTCCTAATTATAGCGGGTAATCTCCTTACCCTAGGTATATTAGATTAGGCGGGCTTTAGGGTATAATATAAAATAACGGATATATTAGATTTAATATAAATCTTAAAGGTCGCTTAGACTACTTTATATATCTATTAAAAATTTACTTAGTCTATTAAGGTTAGTAGTATCTTATACTAGTAGTCTACTAGTAGAGGCCTTCTTATTATTCTTTTAACGTTATTAAAGCTCTTTCTCTACTATTTTATTTAGCTTATTATTATTATCTATCTACCTATTACTAATATTACCCGTATTTCCGTAATTATTATCCTCTACCGTACTATAACTTTAAGAAATATAATTAGCGTAGTATTAAACGTTAATAGAGGCTTTAAACTAACTATTAAAGTAAATAGCTTCCATCTTATATTAATCTTTAGTAAAATAAAACTAAAGTCCTTATTATTATTATTAGGGATTTATTTCCTCTTCTTAGAAACTAGTAGGATTAGAGGTAGTTTATTATTATTATTTATAGTCTTAATATTATTCTACTTAACGTGTTTCCTCTTCTATAAGGTAGGCTTAGTAGTAGTCTTATATAAGTCCCTCTTTATAAATAGCTTTAGAGATATTAGTCTTATAAATATCTTAGAAGCGCTTATAATAGAGTACTAACTATTAGTAGGATTTAATTACTAAGAATTAACTATTATAGAGATAGAGAAGAAAAATAATAGAGAAGAAAAAATAATAGAGAATAAATACTATAGAGAATTAATACTATAAAGAATTAATACTATAGAGAACGTATTACGGGGGTGGTAAGGGGAGATAGGGAGAATTACTTAGAGAATAGATAAGTAGAATATTCTAAAGCTTAAATTAATACGCGTGACGTAACTATAGTAAGGCACTAGAAAATATTTTACCTTAGGAATTTTAACTACTAATCCCTATATTAACGCTATTTTACTAATATCTATAACTCTATATATAAATCCTAACTATACTATATATATTAAGAATACTTATAACTCCTCTTATAATATTCTAATACTCCCTATTATAGCCTCTATGCTATATTATATCTAATATAATCCCTTAGACGTACTATCCTAATACTATCCTCTATATATATATACTTTATATACGCCTATATAATAAGCCGTATATCTACCTAAGGTAGGAGGATCTCTCTATAACTACTAGGGATATTATAGTTTTTATAGTCTTAAGTAGCTATTATACCTAGTAGTAAATAGTATAATTACTCCTAGACTTTCCTAGTAGTACTAGGCTCGGCGGCTATAATAGGTAGATAAGGCGGTCGGCTTTAATAGTTTAGCCGATATATTAGATAATATCTAGGAGATATTATAGGTAGGATAATTATATAAATAATATAAGATAGATACTATAATAATTTTAATAGTAAGATATTTCTCCGTTTCTCTCTAGTATACTAATAATTTATATTAGTAGTAATAAGAGGAATTTATATATATAAGATAATACGACTTAGGACCTCCTAATAGGCCTTAGGATAACTTAGTAAGATTCTATAATTTCTTATATCTACTAATTTCTTAATATTAGGTATTATCTAATATTAGCACGTAAAGCTATCTACTATACTATTATACCTTCTATTATATAGCTAGCTCCCCGCCTTTTTATAGCCTAATACTATTCTAATATCTCGCCTTATAAATAGCTTATTAGGCTTTTTATAATAAAGAGGAATCCTAGATCTCTAATAGATAGTTATAAAGTTAAGCTTTTATATTATAAATAGCTAGAAACGTATAAGGGTTATAAAGTTATAAATAGAAGATAATCTTATTAGTACTAATTAGACTAAGGATAGATCTATTTTAAATAGGTAGATTCTATATAAATATCTTATAATTCTTAATAGAATTACTATAACTAGCGGAATTATTAGTTTTATTCTTAAGTAGAGTATATATAATACTAATTTTAATAGGATATAATTAATATTAGTAATAATCTATTTAATTTAATTAATAATACTAGACCTAATAATCTAATTAATAATATTAATATTAATATTAATTTATTAGATAATCTACTAATACTAGATAATATACTACTAGAGCTAGAGCTACCTATAACGGAGTTTATAAAAGATTTTAATAAGCTAGCGTTAGACCGAGCTATAAAAGAAGAAGAAGAAGATAATAAGACTAATTATATATAGCCTCCTAGCTATTAAGCCTCCGCTATAGATCTTTTATAAGAAGTCCTATATATAAGATCTTTAATTAAGCTAGATCTATTTATTATAGTATTTAGTCTATAGTATTAAGTTATAAGTATAAGTAGACATAATTACTAGAGTCTAATAGAAGTATTTAGACTACTAGAAAATATTAAAATATTACGGGATCTTCCTAAAATAATTAGTACTATTAAAAAGTATATATATTAGTAACTACTAGTTATAAAATTATAAAAATAAGAGATCCTAGTTATAGTATAATACCTTCTTATATAAGGGGTTAAGAATATTAATAAGCTAGCTACTAAAATAATATATTTCTTTAATCTAGTCTATCTATTTAAGACTATATTATTATCTTAATTATTTTATAATAAAATCTATTTCGGCCTTACGTATTTTATAGATTAGCTAAGTAAACTCTACTATTCTATAATATAAGCTACTTTAATTAAATTATACTCTAGCGAATATATAATTAACTAGAGTTAATAGGTAATTCTACCTTCTAATTATATCTATTATTATTATATATAATCTTAATACTAGTATTAGAATTCTAAATATTACTTCGGCCGTATATTTATAGTTAGTAAAGACTATACTAGTAGAGTAATTATATAAGGAGCTATTACTATTATTATAAATCCTCTTTTACTATTATTATATTTTAATATTTTATAAGACGACTACCTAATATCTTTATAATTTATAGCTAGAGAGCTCTTTTTACTAGATAAAGACTTTAAATATCTTAGTTAGTAGTAAGTCTTCTACTAGGAGACTAATATTCTCTTTAATTATAAGTATAAAGGTCCTAGATCTAGTAATCTCGCCGCTTATAAAAGTAAATTCGTCGTAAGAATAATATAGGATAGTAATATTATAAATACTTAGCCGCTAATATAATTAGCTCCTTTATAGGGAGAATTAGAGCTTTTTATATATAGTTAAAGTTATCTACTTAGCTTTACTAAGTCCCCTACTACCTACCTTCCCTTATTAATATTTATTAATACGTTTAGACTCTATTATAATATATATTATTCTATTATAGGTATATATATTACGATAATAGGACTTAAATAGCGAGAAAGAAAGTAATAAGCTAATATCCTTCCCTTAGCTCTTAGACCTTATAGAAGTAGTCTTAAGGATATTATTAAGGTTCTTAAACCTAGACTCGCTATACTAGATAAGGGCTTACCTAGTATTAAGATTAATAATATATCCTAGACTTTATATATATTTATAATAGTATTTACTAGTAATATAAAATAGTAGATAGAGAATTTAAGATTTAACTCTCCTCTAGTAAATTAAGGCTATAAGAAGTACCTAATTATAAAGTTATAGAAATTAGAATTAATATTTAATATTCTACTTAACGCTTAATATTATTATAGAGTTATATTTTTAAAAAAAAATACTAGGACTCTACTACTAGTAAAGTTAAAGATATTTCTTAAAGCTCTTAGTATATCTACTAAGTAGACTATATTAGTTTATATTACTCCCGCCTTAGATATAATCTAATTAAGGCTTATAAATATAGTATATTCTAAATTCGCCGGTATTATAAAGTAAGCTTAATACTACCTTATTAATACTATCCTTATATAACTAGGCCTTAATACCTATACTATAAAGATTAGGACCTTCCCTTTCCCGCCCTTATAAAGTAGATTATAATTACCTACTTATTACCTAAAAAGTTATAAGATATAGGAATATACTTAACTATTAATAATTACCCTAGTCTTACTATATACTTAGCTATAATTATAATATATCTAACCCCTCTTCCTTAAAGCTATAAAAGTTACGATTTATCTAAGTTTAAACTTAAATACTATTAATTCTATTATCTAATATTATATATAAATAGTAAAGAGTAATACTATTATACTATTATAATATATAAACTAATAAGATTAGGATAATCTAATAATTATTCTTTATACTACTAGAAAGGTATTTTAATAACTTTACTAGTATACGGCTTTAACGTTAGCGTTAGAGTTTAAGAGGGGAGAGCTCCCTATTTTATTAGCTATATCCTAAGATAACTTAGATAAAGATAAGGTTAGTACTAGATATAAAGATAGCGAACTATAGTATATTAATTAGGTAGATTTTAATATACTTATAAAATCCTTTTTAGTTAGTAGTAGAATCTTAAAGAAAGCTACTATATATTATACTTTTATATTAAGATTAAATATTTATACTAGTTTATATTTTAACGACGTTACTTCTAAATATACTACACCTAATAATATAATTATATTTTCTAGTAAAGATAAGTATTAAGGCTTTAAAGTAGATATCTTAAATACTAATTTCCGCGAGGTAATAAGGGTACTATTAATAAAGGAAGCTATATATTAGACTATTTATTTTATACTCTCTAGGTTATTTATAAGAAGTAATATAAATTTAATAATACGGCTTATAATAATCTATAAGTAGTATCCTAACCTTCTTTATACGCTTCTACTAATATTTAAATAGACTAAAGCTAAGTAAAATAAATTATAACTTATAATATTAAATAATAAGATATATAAGAAGCTACTAGTAATAAATTATCTATTAAGATCTTTTATATAAAATTACCTTAGTTAGCCTTTATAGCCTAGTTAATTAGAGTTTAACTATCCCTTTATAAGTATACTAAGAGAAGCCTATAATATTAACTACTACTAGCCTAATATCACCTTTTTATAAAGGATAGGAATATAGTAGTATAAAAAGCTAGCCTTTATAAATAGGTATAATAATAATATTTTATCTCCTAAATACGGCCTTTCTATATTATAAATTATACTATAAATATCTTATATAATAATATTTAATAATACTAATTTTCTTTATAAGGAATCTAAATATAGAATTAACTTTTAGATTAGTAACTTTATAAGTATCTAATTATCCGTGCTAGGACGAATTAATAGGATATTACTATATAAGCTTTCTTATAATAGACCTTAGCTCTTTATATATCTAATAATAGTTAAGGACTTTAATTAGCCTAAGCTTAACCCTATATTATAAACGCTATATCTTAAGATATTAAATAATATAAAGGTAGTTAGCTTATAAGGAATTAGTTACTAGAAGTACTATATTATATATATTAAGCGGGTTAAGAAAGAAGGAGGAGGAAAGCACTTAAAAAGGGGAGGTGAAATCCTCTTATTAGATCTAAATTATAATATTTAATTTATATGGATATTCTTCGCCTCTAATAAATAATACCTAATATATATAATTAATATAACTAGCGTAATTATAAAATTAAGAATAATTTTTATAGTCGCGAAATTATTTTTATATACGCCTATTATAATCGTCGAATCTCTAAAATATAATTCTTTATAACCTTCTCTATTACTAATTACCTTCTCTATCTCTTCTCTATTACTAATTACCTCCTCTATCTCTTCTTAATTACTATCTCTATCTCTTCTCTATTACTAATTACTATCTCTATCCCTAACTACTATCTCTATCTCTATTATTATATCTATTTCTAATTCCTATTTCTATTATCCTAACAAATACCTACTACTAATATATATAAAGTATTATAGCGATTATAAGATAATTAGCTATCCCTAGGTAATCCGCTACCATTAACTAATATTATACTTATTACTAATAGGGTATATTAACTACACTTATACTATATCCTAATACTACTATCTCTAGATATAAGCCTATAACCTATCTCCTATATCTCCTCTACCTTTATATTATAGGTATATATATATATATATCCTATTACTATATAACAGACCTAGATTAGAGGACCGTTATACTAGCGCTAGGGATCTAGTAGGTAGTATAATAGGTACTAGCTAGCTAATATTAGGTAGTAAAGATCAGACCTTCCTAGATATATAGGCTAATATTAGTAGATCTATAAAGTAGGCGGGTCGCTTTAATAGTTAAGTAGGAATAAAGATATATAACTAGGATATATATATTTAAGGAGATAGTTAGGAAAGATAATAAGCTTAAATATAAGGGTTTCTCTACTCCCTAGATTTTCTTATATAAGAATACTAATGCGATAATAGGACGGAATAGGGAAAAGTAATAATCTTATTATAGGGATAATAATAATTAACTAGTCTTACTACTTATTAGTAATACTTAATATCTCCTCTATAATTTCTAGAGAAAGTAGGTTTTACAATAACTATTACTAACTACTATATTAGGATACCTAATAAATACTTAATTCCACGAGTCTAGCTTATTACTCCTCTGTTTCTAATCGCTACTCTATACTTTAGTATTTCTAATCGCTACTTAATATTCTAGTCTATAGGGACTAGATTACCGCTTTCTCGTGATTCGGCCCAGCCTATCCCTATATTATAATACTATCACTATTTCATAATACTATATATTAGAGCGATATTCTACGACGGCGAGGACCCGCGAGTAGAATATAGATACTATAGCTAATAATATAGTAGGTCTAAGGATATAATCTATAGGCTTTAAATATTAAATTACTCGGTATATAATAGAATATTAAAGAAAATAGTAACTACGCACGTTAATATTAATAGTCGTATTCTATTTTAGAGTAGACCTATATAAGACGCTAATAAAACGCTTATAAACCCCTAGCTAGCCCCCTACTAACCCTAATAGTCTATCATAGAAGCTAACCTATAAGCTAGACCTATAGCTAGTAAGGCTAGTAAGGGGAGATATATAGAGGGGTAGATATAGGGCGTTACCTAGTAAGTACTATTATTACTTTAATACCCGATTAGGGAAGTCTTAGATATTAAGGTAAGCTAATATAAAAATAGTCTCCTTACCTAATAGCTTCTAAAGTCTCAGATAATTATTAGCTAATATAAAAATAGTACGATAAGATCTCCTTACCTAATAGTAACTATTAATAAACGCTCGCCTAAAGCTAGCTATACTATATCTTAACTAGTACGTTAGGTATCTATATAAGTAATTCTAACGTCACGTCGTCGTAATTCGTTACTATATTTAAATAATCTATAGATTTACTAATATTAGCGTATTAATTAGTAATTTATAGAACAGTTAGTATTAGGCATATAGGATAAGGGTATTCTAACTTATCAAGCCTTAGTCTACTATATTTTCAGCTATTTATAAGGTGTTAAGAAGGTGGATAAGCCTAATAGCGAGGTAGCGGATTAATAGTAACTATTAGGATTTTAGTATACACTATAGTTATTACGATACTATAATTTAGCTTCTATACAGGTTTTAGGAGTAAGTAGTATTTATATATATTAGGTACAGTAATAATAGGAACCGTATTACTAGATTAATTAAATACTTAATAGAGGTACCTCTTAGTTAATAGGAAGTTTATTAAGATTCCGGGTTAAAGAGCTATCTAGTAAGACTTACTAAGATATTAATTAAATATTAATTAGAGTTTAATTATTTACTAAATTATTAATAACCTATTAATAATATTATAACAGGAATTTAATAAGCTTTTATAGTATAATTAACTAATAATTAACTTAAATAATTATTAAAGATAACAGTATATTAATAGTTTATTAATAAAAAGATATCTTAATAATAATCTAGCATATATATTAAAATCAAAAGCCTATTAATAAGTAGTTAACACTCTATTAACAAATTATTCAGCCTACTACTATAGACGGTAAGGTATAATAGTACTAAGAGAAGTATATATTATTATTAATCTTAAGGTAAATATACTTATTAATAATAATATCTTAGTATCTAAGAGTATTAATTTACTTATATCTTAATTAAGGGCCTTAATTAGTAGTTATAAGGTCTTTATTCTAATTAAATTAAGGCTTTATAAGAAGGTAATTAGATATCCGGTATATATAAAGTAAATTATAGTTATTCTATTAATTCTTAAATATAAATTCCTATTTATTATACCTCTTTACTAGATTATAATTTCTTCTTTAAGCCTAACTACGGTTAGGTTCTATGATTATATGCCTATCTTATTAATACCTTCCTATCTATTATACTAGCTAAGAATAATACTAATAATACTATTATTATTCTAAGGAACTATTAATTAAGTATAGTATAAGAGTTAGAATTTAATAATAATAATTATATTATAGTAGGTGTTAAGGATATAGCTAAGTTAGTTATAAGGCGTCTTATAAAGGAGTATTATATAAGTTAGATTAAGCGCGTATTTAATAAGGTAGTAACTACCTCTATAATTACCTTACTAGTAATATCTACCTTATAAGTAATAAGGCCCTTATTACCTACTAATATATTAGAATCTACTACTTCTATAAATACTATTATATTAAATAGGGCTACTATTTTTAGTAGTTACCTAGAAATTATAAATATTATTAATAAATTCCTAAAGCTATAAGAAGAAGGTAGTTTTATAGATATACTATAGGAGGAATAGATATATATACCTTTAAAGTCTAATTAGAAGCCTTATATCCTTAAAATAGTATATATATACCTATTAAGTAATAAGTCTAAGGTAGTTATTAAATAGACCTTTAGTAAGCTTTATAAGTAAGGTAGGCTATTATAAATAGTAGAGTCTACGCCTTTTAGTTTTCCTATTTTTATTATTTAAAAGACTATGCCTAATAGTAAGTAGAAAGGCTAAGTAGTTATTAATATATATAGCCTTAATACTATTACTTAGATAGATATCTACGCTTTACCTTTATAGTTAGATATAATAGCTTCTATTAAGGGATATTAATATATTAGCGTTATAAACGCGGTAAGCTTTTTCTACTACTAGCGAGTTTACCCTAATAACTATTATAAGCTTATAATTATTAGCTATTATAACTAAGAGTCCTTTAATATTACTATTATAGGCTATAAGAATTCGCTAGCTTATAGATAAAGGTAAATTAATAGGCTCTTATATACCTACTAAATATTTACTAAAGTATACGTAGATAATATTATTATCTATTCTAAAACTTTAAAAGAGTATATACGGCACCTTTATTAAGTCTTTACCCTACTAGAAAAGTATAATATCTTAATAAATCTAGCTAAGATATTTCTTAGCTACCCGTCTATCTAGCTACTTAGCTAGAAAATTAACTCCTTTAGCTTATTAAGTACCGCGGATAAGTTATTAGCTATATTAAGGCTCTTATTCTCTAAGTTATTATCCTAACTTAAGATATACCTTAATATAATAGGCTAGCTATATAATTATATAGCCTACTACGCTACTATCTCTAAGCCCTTATAGGATAGGAAGACGCTAATACTTATTTTATTACCTAAGTCTAGGCACTAATAGAAGAACTTTATAAAGAGAAAAGAATTAGTAAATCTATTAGAGTTAGAACTTACCTTATTTAAAGCCTTATAAAAGGCCTTCTTATCTCTTATATTCCTTATATATTTTAATAATAAAATTATTCTTTATATAGATCTTAACGCTAGTAAAGTCTTTAATTTTAGTACTATAATCTATTACGTGGATAGTACTATTAGCGGCGACTACCCTACTTATTTATAAGTCTACCTAATACTATTCTTAACCTACCTCTTAAAGGATACTAAAACTTATTATTAGCTAATTAAATTAGAGCTTATAAGTATTATATAAGTACTTAGTAAGATTAGGTATATAGTAGAGTTAGTATTTAAGATAGTAATATATATATATTATAATACTATATTAGGTATAATAAAGTAGACTATTATATTTATATTATTTATAATAAAACTTAATTTATATCTTTTTTAAGTATTTAAATATATTTAATATTTTAGTAGTATTAAGTTCTATTATAAGCCTAGGAAGTAGTATATTATACTAAATACTCTATTACGCCTATATACTACTACGCCTAAACCTTATATTAATAAAGAAGGTGAACTTAATACCTTATAAGGATATACTTATATTATAATATACCTTATTAAGCTAAGCCCCGAGTTAAAGAAGTAAATAATAGAAGGCTATAAGATAGATATCTTATAATAGAAGGTTATTAAGGTCCTTAATAATAATAATTCCCTTATTATTAAGGACGTAGTAATACTTCCCTTTTATTAGATAAACGGCCTTACGTAGAAAGTTAAGTAAGTAACGGGGGACTATACTTTCTAGCCTAATAGGCTATATATTCTAGATATTTATATTAAGATATATTTTAATATCGTCTATATTATAAAGTATACTAGATTTATAAAGTACTATAAAATCCTTTTAAGATAATAGTATATTTATAGTCTATCTTATTAGTTATAGGAGTTTCTTTAATATTACTTATAATGCTAGTTATATTAGACTCTAAGATATATACCTTATAAGTCTTTATAACTTATTATATTACCTCCTATTCCCTTTTATACGCTAATAATTAACTTTATTCTTATCCTACTAGTTTTTATAAAGGGATATAATATAAACCCTATAGTTACTAATAAGTTTTCTTATAATATTACCTTGATACTAGGTAAGAAAATATTTTCTACCTTAAATTAGGCGGATCGGCTTCTATATCACCTTTAGAAGATTAACTAGGGTCTTCCTAAGGTAATTATCTTAGACTAAGACCGTAAGTTCCTTAGCGAATTATAGAGGTCCTTATTTAATAAGCTTAATATTAAACTATTATATTCTATAGCCTATTATCTATAAGCTAATAGATCGAGTAAATATATAAACTAGACTATTAAAATTACCTTATAATTTTAGATATTAACTCTTAATAATCTCGCCGCGTAGCTATTAATTATTCTAGTTATATAGGCTAGTTATAGTAACTTATTATTATTACTAACTAGTTAGATATCTAATAAAGTTACCTACTAGTTTTCTCTTAACTAGCTACTTAACCTCGCCGCGTATAAGAAATAGATACTCCCTAAGGATATAGTATAATTATAGGTATCTAATAGTATTATCTTTAGGTAGATAAACTCTAAATTTTATTATAATAGATATTATTAGCCCTAATACTTTTAAGTTAGTAATAAAGTTAAATTACGTTTATATTATAAGTATAATATACCTACTATAATACTAATAGGTAAAAAATATACTTAGTAGTTTATTAGACCTTTTAAGGTCTTTAATTAGGTTAGATATCTTACCTACTACCTTAACATTCTAAAGTATTAGTAGATATATAACGTCTTTATAGTAGCCTAACTAGAGCTATTATTATAAGTACTTAATCTATATTATTATCTACGACCTAAAGAGCCCCTATTAGTATATATAGAAGGTAATATTAACGAGTTTAAGTCTTATAAACTTAATAAGTACCTTATATAGAAGGGACGTAGACTTATAATAGAATACCTTATAAGGTAGAAAGGTTATAAACTATAGTATAATTAATAGATAAATATTAAGGAGCTATAAAACGCTATAGATTTAGTAGATAATTATAAGAAGGTAGTCTAGATATCTATTTATATCTTTATTTACTTACTATTACTATTAGTTGATAAGGACGTTAATATCTCTTTTTACTACTAGTAGTTATTACGGACTACTCTTACTTTACTAAGCCTTACTAAGGATTTATCTTAGTAAGACGCCTTAATAGGCTTTCTATCTTATAGATAGATAGAATAATTAATAAATATACCTCTAAATAAGACTACGCCTAATAGTATTCCCTTTTATATAGGATTAATATATATAGTATTCTAATATAGATTTTACTATACTTTTATATATTTTACTTAGTAATAGTATAAAGTAATAGTAAAATATCTTCTATCTCTCTAATACTTTATTATTTCTTAATAGCCTTAATAGCTTTTAAATTAATTAATCTATATATATTAAAAGAGTCTCTACTAATATCTATCTCTTTAATACCTTCTCTTTCCTTTTTTAATTATAAAAATATAAGGCTTTTTATATTACCTCCTTCTTATCTATCTTATCTTAGAGGAAGCCTATTATAATTAAATAAAGTATTAATATAAAAACCTTATTTATATATAGTTATAGAATTAATAATAAAAAACTAAAAAACTAATTTCTAATAATTTTTTCATACTAAAAATTTATTACTTATTATTATAGTAACTAATAGCTATAGGCTGATTTTATATATATGTAATTAATTAGCTATTAAGGATTCTATTAAGGAATAACTAGAGTATAGTATAGAAGGCTTCTATATTATAATAGATATAAAAGCTATAATAATACTAATAAATAATAATAAGGTAACGCCTATATTACTACCTACGCTATAAAAGTAAACATCTCCTTATAAAAGTAACTAGGTCTTTATACCTTACTAACCCTACGTAATTTGCTATACGGCCGTTACTTATAATTATTAATAAGGCCTAAGGCCTTAGAAAGATCCTTCTTATTATACTAAATATTATACTTATAGCTATAGCCTTTCTATTTAATAAGATACTAAGTCTTACCCCTACTAATCCGCTTACCTATAATAGCCTCTAGTTCGTAGACGTCTAATTTAGTAGTATTAAGGCTGTTATTTTTAATGATAAGAGGAGGGTATATATTTCTAAGACGTTTATAAGGATCTAATTCCTTTACGGAAGGCTCTAACTAAGTAATTAATATAATAGGATAGATTCTTATTAATAAAGGAAGCTATAAATAATATACTAATAGACTTATATATTTAAGAATTAGGAATAGTCCTATATATTAATTATAGAATTTATAATTTAAAATACCTAGAATTTTATGGCTATTACCTAGTTATAAGTATATTATATTACCCTTATCTAATAATAGGGGTTAATACTTTAAATTATAATAGATTTTAGTAAAGATATTTATAAAAGTTATAAATTCCTTAGCCTAATTATATTTTATATAGCGTAGCTTATTAAAGTCTTTAATAGGTAGTTATATAAGTATACCTAGTATATTATATATATTAAATCTAATAAGGACCTTATTAGGAGAGACCCCTATTAATTAATTCTTAAAATTATTAACGTAGCCCTATAAATAGGGTAGGATAGCTATCTAATTAACTAAGTTAATATTTACTTATTTAGAGATATAATATCTTATAGTAATTTTAATAGTTTAATTTATTTATTTAGACTATCCGTCCGTCTATATATAGTATAAAGTTAATATAAGTAGTTTATAACCTAGTTTTTAAAAGACTACCTACTAGAAAGAAGATATAAATTTAAAGTCCTAATTACTAATAATTTTATAAGGTATTCCCTAATTATAGGCTATTAATACCGCTAAGATAATATTAGCCTACTAGCTTATAAACTATATAAACTGCCTAGGAAGTAATAGTAGGCGCTTAGAAAACTTATTAATTATTATAAGTAGGCTATTAAAGCCTTTTATAATTAGTAGTATTTATATTAATATTAATATTTCATACTCTACTATCTAGCTACTTAGAGCTAATAAGGGCGGTCTATATCTAGCTTACTAGAGGAAACCGTAATCTACAGAAGAAAACCTTATCCCCTACTCTACTTACTATCACGCTTCTAGATCTCTAGATACTATATGCTACTCTTTCCCGTAGTCTCTATACCGTCTTATTCTCTTCTTTTACTAGGGTTACCTACCCCTTTACCCTCCGTAATTAGTAGTAATATAACTATAAAGTCTATAACTATTATATAGAATAGAATAGATAGTCTATTAATAGGGAGTAAGCTATTATAAGGTTTATAACGCTTAGTCTAGTTTAACTAATAGGCGGGGTAGTAATTAATATATTTTTATAAGTACTTTAATAGATAGCGTATATATATTAAAGAGACTATCTAGTTATATATATAGTAGTAGCTACTATAGTACTACTTATTATATATTAATTTAAAGACCTCCTTTTCTAAGGCCTTTAGTATATAAAGTCTCTCCTTTCTATTATTAAAATTTATATAATAGATTATCCTATCTTATAATTTAAATTATAATCCTAGCTAATTTACTTTATTATCTTTACTATTAATATTAATAAGGTCCTTATTATTCTTTTAAAGTAATTATAGTACTTAAAACTACTAGGCGTCCTCTTAATATACTTATATAAGCTTTTACTTAAATATTACTAATATTTTAATAAGGGTAATATAATATAATAATTATTATTTATACTCTTATAAGTATACTAGTAACTTATTAAAGGCTTCTATATATAAGGTATTAAGCATCTTAATCTTATTAACTAGGGGAGTATCTACTTAGAGTTATACGAGAGTATCTAGGATAATATTAGATTTACTAAATTTAGATTTAATAATTAAATTAAATTAGGATAGATAGGATAATACTTAAATAAGATATAAATTTAGCTTATCTATAAATAAAGAGCTAAGGCTTATTTATTATAAGATAGGGATTACTATAGAGTAATTAGTATAAATAATAGTAGGCGGCTTCTTTAATAACTTAATTAGGTAATAAATATACTTAATAACCTATATAATACTAGTAACTTCTAGCTCTATTAACTAATAGTTTTATTTAGCCTAATTTAATATTTTATTAAGGAATATTATTAGTTTAATATCTATTCTATTAAAACCCTTAGTAAAATTACCCTTAATATAGTAAATTATAATTATAAAGCCCTATTTCTTTAAAGTATCTAAGTTAATAAATAAGATCCTTATTTTATTAAAATAAATAAGGAATATAAAGTTATTAAAGGCTACCTTTAAGTCTTTAAAGGCTTCTAATTATAAGGGTGCTACGTAATAACATAGCTATTAAGTATTATAAACGGTGCGTATACGTATATATATAGAACTCTCTATTCTTATTAATAGTAAGACTAATTGCTATCCTTCTCCTTTAGGGGGAATTCCCTCCTTTATATATTATAGGAAAAGGGGTAGCGCTATATTACTATATATTATAGATACTATATTAATAGTAGCGCCGTATTCTTAACTAGTCCTTATAATTATCTCCCTATCTAGGCTCTTAGGCTTTAAGAGTATAAAAGGTTATAATCTATTAAAGGCGCTCTCTTAGTACTAGAACCTAGCTCTAATAAGAGCGTAATAATATAGTTAATTATAAGGCCCTCTAAGCTAAGCCTTAAATTATAATAATTATAGATAACGCTCTTATATATAATCCTTATATTATAATATATTCTTATTATACTTCCTATTATTCTTTATTAATTTATTATAGAAGTAGCTAGAAGTCTTAGTATTTTAAAGTAAATAGGAAGTTATTACTATTAAGGGTTTATTAAGTACTTAAAGTATACCTTCTTTATATAACTTTAATATTATTCTTTTAATTATAATATTTTTATTTTTTATTAATTATATTAAGTCCTTTTTAATTCTTATTTATATTATCGCCCCCTCTACGCCTTATTATACCTCTTTATAATACTAGTAGTTATTTTATAAGTAATCCTTAATAATTAACTTATCCTTTATTAATTAAAGAAGGCTCCTACTATCCCCTCTTATAATAGTACTTAACCTCCTCTATTAAGCTACTTATAGCCTATCTTTATATTATCTTATATAATATACCTCCGCTATATTATATTTTAATTTAAAGAATTATAAGTCTAATATCTTTAATTAAAGCTTTACTTACTTTTTTAGTAATATAGTCTACGTACGCGCCTCCCCTAGCTTAATAAAGTATAAGCGTTATAAAGATCTTAATACTAAATATTAATAGGAAATCCCTACCTCTACTTACTATACTTATACGCGCCTTCTTTAGTCCTTAGATATTATAACTACTTTAAATACTAGCTTTAACCTCCCTTAGCTTACTAGTTTCTAATAAACCTTTAATAAGCTTATTTAATAGTACTATTACTATCTACGCCGTGCCTCCTCTACCCCCTCTACTACTATTACTCCTATTAGGGTAGACCCCGCTATTACTATCTATATTATAAATACCCTTAAGGGTATTCTTAATATACTTTACTAGCGTATATATATTACTCTATCTCCCCTTTTAAAGCGCTATTAAAGCCTTACTAATATAGTATAAGAGCGCCTTCCTCCTATTATAAAGGATAAAGAAGAGGATAAGGAGGATAAACCTATTACTAGTAATAGTAATAACTCTAGGCCTAATACCGCTATTAGTATAATATAGTAGCCCTCTAGTATAGTACCCTTAGTAGCCTTAGGTATCTTTTCTTTTTTATTAATAATAATTAAAATCTCTTTCCCTCTTATATAATATAAACTTTATACTTTAGGGTAATCTTATTTAAATCTTTTTAATACGTCTAGCGTATTAACTAAGTCCTACTTATATAGCTATTAATTATAATTATAAGACTAACCCTTCTACTTTACTAAATTCTAAGGTTTATTATAGGAGATCTTATAATTAAGAATAGCTTTAACCTCCTATTTATCTTTATTATTTATAAGCTCTACTTATATAGCTTTTATAATACTCTTATTATTACTTTAATATAGCTTTATAAGTAAGACGTAGAAGATATTATATATACAAAAGGTATTAGGTAGTTATAACTTATACGCCTAACTACTAATATAATTAAAGACCTTAAAAGGCCTTAAATAATACTATAATAGCTTTTTAATTACTTATATTAATCTAATATACTTTATATTTAATAAGATATAATTACTTATATTATATTATCTTTACTTTTACTATTTATTTATATACTCTACTTATATAGCTTACGCTTAATATAAGTACTACTCTAAACCTTCCTTTTATTTCTAAAGTAATTTAACCCTTTCTTATATTAATAGGACTTCTCCTACTAATAGCTTTAAAAGTTCTATATCTAGCTTAAGTAAGTAGCTATAAAGCGCCTTATATAGAGGTAACTTAATATTAGTATACTTTATATAATTATATATAAACTCTACTAGATAAAGTAACTCTACCTAGTTATCTTATCTCTAGGTAGAATAGTAGTATAGATACTACTTAAGTATACTATTCTATCTCTCTATTTAACTATCTATTTAGGGATAGAAAGTAGTATTAAGCTTTCTTTTTATATTAATATAATAATATATAGCTACCTAGAAGCTACTTATAAATACTATCCCTTAATTATTAATAATACCTTCTAATTAATTAAACTTTAAGAAGATTTTATAATATAATAGGTTAATAATACTAATAGTATTAACTATCTTTATAATAAGTAAATACCTAGCTACCTTATTTATTTATTTATTTATTTATAAATTATATACGCGTCTATCTAAACTAATAAAAGATAATTATAGGGGCCTACAGGTATTTTATAATCGCTACGATAGTAGCCGACTCGTAGGGGAAACCGTATACTTATACTAAGTATAGGCGCGGGTAAAAACCCTTATCTTTCCTACCTTCTCTATAACTTCTATTCCGTTTTCTCTTTATATTATATTTAGTCCTCTATAATAATAAGCGGTCGTGTTTACTACTATATTAGTCTAGCTCCCTAGGGCCGGCTTATATACTATAAAAGCGAAATTCGCTCCGGTAGTAAAGATTTATATCTAAGGTTAGCTCTAGTATAGCTACTTCGCTGCGAGCGAGAACTAGCCTAGTAGCCTAGTCTAGATTATCTATCTTACTACTCGTTTTACCCCCCCCGCCTTCGCGAGTATCTTATAGGCGTCTACCGCGCCTAAGGTATCCTTTAGCTCCTAGTAGCGGTCCTAGAGCCTAGGGTAATAGATAAGGATATACTTCGTATCCTACCTACGCTAGCCGTACCCGTAGCTTACGGATATATAACCGGGGACTTTATACTAGTATAAGAAGGCGGCTAGCCTAATCTTTCCCGTCTTTATCTACGTAAGGACGGAGCTCTTAGCCTTCTAAAGGCCCTTATAAAGGGTCCTCCTACCGGTTTATAAGCCCCCGAGCTAGGCGGGGGGGTAATCCCTAGCTCCTAGTCCCGACTAGTATTTATCCTATATAGTATCCTAGGAGGACCTCTACTAATAGTATATTATCTTCTCAATCCTCTAAGGGGGGCGGGCTACCTCCTTAGTTATAATCGCGCCCCCGTCGTCTAGGCGTAGGGAGCGTAGAGCCTACTCGTTCTTCTCTTCCGCGGGGGATTTCGCTACCTCTCTCCTCCTCCCCCTTTTAGCGTTTAGCTTCCTTCGGATATATATATTCCCTATTACCGTTACTAAGTAGATCCCCTTTAACGTATACCGGCGGAGAACCGAGTAATCTAGTATTAGTTATATAGGGGCTATCCCCGACTCTACCTCTAGTACTCGCGTTAAAGTAGCCTTATATACCCCTAGTACGCGTCTTAAGTAGTTATTTTAGATAACTTTAAGCTTCCTTACGTGCGTCTTCTTTATATCCCTTAGTCTTTATAATATATATTATAAGGCGGACGCGTAGGTTATAACTAGCTATACTATCGCGTTATATACTTTCCTTACCCTATTAAGGGTAGCTCCCTAGGTTAATACCGTTATTATAGATAGGGCGAGGCTCTAAGTAGCGAGTTTCGCCTATACCCTCTTTAAGTACGGGCCCTACCGTAATTTACCGTCGATATATAGTCCTAGGACTTAGATCTCCGTTTATAACTTTATTATTATATACCCTAGGTTAATAACCGTACTTATATTAAAGTAACGGGGGTAACGGGTAAGGTAGACTAATTTATATTTCTAGGGGGTAAAACTCGCCCCGTATATTAAAGCCTATTTAAGGTAGATCTCGTGTACTAGTTCTAAGGTCTTATAGTTACCTTCCGTAGTTTTCCTATATACTAGCAGGTAGATATTATCTATAAACCCTCTAACTTATAACTATAGTTTAGCCGCCGTATACTCCTTAATAAGTGGCGCGTTAAAGAATAGGAAGAGGATAGGAGAGATTAGTAACCCCTAGGGAATCCCTATCTCTACCGGCTCTATCCTACTCGTTATCCCCTTAATTATAATAGACGAGGACCTTTCCGCTAGGAAACTTTCCGTCTAGCTTATAATATAGTAAGGGATCCCCTTATACCAGAGGTTATAGATAAGCCTCCGGTAGGAGATATTATTAAAGGCTCCTATAATATCTAGTAAAAGGAGGCTAGTTATATTACCTCTACCGTAGTCTTATACCGTATATACCGCGTTTATAATTATCTCTAGTACTATCTCTATTAATCTATTCCTTCGCGCCCCTATTTATTATTATAAGAGGAGGCCTTGACTTTTAGTATAATCGCTAAGTCGCCCTACGACTATTAATTCTAGGGCCTTTCTAAGGGTACTTAGTAGCGCTATCGGACGGTACGCCTTAGGTACCGTATAGTCCTCCTTCTTCGGTTTCTTTAGGACGACCGTATTAGCCTTCTTAAATTCCCTTAGGTAGTAGCTAAGGTAGAAGCACGCGTTAAATAAACAAGTGAGCTCTCTAAGAAGCCCGTCTACTATTAGCCTAAGGAACCGATTCGGGATCCTGTTAATCCCTAGGGCCTTATCTTATTTTAGCTTATAGATAGCCTATAGGACTTCCTTACTTATAATATTACTACTATTACCTACCGGTAGTAGGTATTCTATACTATCGATATCTATTAGGTCGGCTTATAAGGGGGGTAGGAAGAATATTATCTACAGGACTTCTACTTTCTCCTTAAAGGTCTCAGCCACCCCTTCCCTATTACCCCTCCTTAGAGGGGGGAACTTAGGGAGGGGTTATAACGACGAGCTATTATTCCTCGCCTACTTAGTAAAGCCTTATATACCCTTTCAGGACTTAGTAGCGTTATAAATCTTTCTTCTAAAGTCGATCGCCTTCTCCGTTCTTAGTACCCTATTCCTTTCCTTAATAGCTACGTTCTTAGCTCCCTCCGTAGTAGTATCTCTATACCTCTAGAATACTTTTATACTTCTTATAGTATCCTCGGTAGTATATCGGCATTTCGAGTTCTAGAAGGTCTTTCTCCTACCCCTAGGCTTCGCCTAGGGGACCGTCTCGTCTACGACCTCCTTTAAGCCCTATTATAACCGCGAGAGGTAGTTATCTATTTAGTTTATAGTTTCTAGTAGTTAGAGACCTAGTTTCCGGCTTAGCGCCTAAGCCCCTTTCCTAACTTCCTTAGGGTCCGCCGTCTTCCACGACCTCTTTAGTACGCTCTACTACTCCTCTACTCTCAGGTCGAGCTCTATATATATAGGAAGGTAGTCGGAGCCGAACTATAGCTTAAGGCGTACCTAGTAGACCTATACTACGTCGAGAAGTCTAGGCGTAGCGAAGACCAGGTTAATCGCGCTCTTAAACCCCCTCGCCCTCTAAGTAACTATCCTATCTAGTAAGGCTAGGTTTATATCGTTATTAGCTATAATTCCTACTAGCTAGTCTACTTCTAAGTAGTATAAGAACCGCCCCGGGTTATTCTAGTTAGGGTAGTAGAGGTTAAAATCCCCTACTACGATATACTTACTAGGTCGCCCGACCTCCTCTCTTATAGTTAGTAGGCTTGACGGGTTCTCGTTCGTTACCTCCTAGGTAGGGAGCTGGAGCTTTAAGGTACTAATATCCCCTGTAGGGAACTCTACCTCCTAGCTATCTACCTGAAGCCTCTTATTAATATAGAAGCACGTTTATATATCCCGCCTAGCTTTATACACTAGGAAGAACGCCTTAGAGCTAGGGTTATAAGATAATCGGTTCCTAGCGTTATAATAGGGTTCTTATATCGCTAAGATATCTATTTCCTAGATAACCCTATCTTCTAGTAGGGTTATTATTATACCTATTTCGCTTCTAATATTATACTATAATATCTTTAAGGTTAGTATACTAGATATCTAGATCTAAGGTACCGCTATTTACTTCTCGTATATCTATCTCTCCTTAATCGACCTATTCGCCCTCCCTAGTAAGGTTAATAGCGCTATTCGCTACTATTTCTATAAGTAGCTCGTTAACGCTATCCGCTAGCTCCTTTCTACTACTCGTCCTTACCTCTAATATTTTCTAGCCTAGCTCCTTGACTATAAGCCTTCTAAAGGTAGGCGGCCTCCCTAGCTTATACCTAGGTCTCTAAAGCCCTAGCTGCTCTCCGCTACTAGGCGTGTTATGTATTACCTAGTCGGTTATAACCTTTCTCTTCTTCTTTATCCCTATAATTATAAATCCTTCGGCGTCTATCGCCGCTATTACTCGCTCTCGCCTTATCCTATAGAATAGGGTCTTGTTCGCGACCAGCTATCTAGCGCGTTACCTCTCCCTAGCCCTTACTAGGCATTTATTAGACTAGGAGGAGTGGCCCTATTATTTACACGTAGTATACCCTCGTAGGGCGTCCGTAGCCTTCGCCCTATATTCCGCCGTATTATAGCCCTAGTTATAGTCGGCGTATCGGGTATCGTTAGGGTAGTTATAGTATATATACCCGTATAACTGACATTTAAAGTACTATAATAGCCTTACCCTCTATTCGTACCGCTCCGCGAGTTTTATCTCGCCCGCCTCTACTATCTCCTTCCTAATTAAGTCGTCTGCTATTACCGGCGACGCGACGCTTACTACGAGTAAGGAGTATACCTTCCTAAGTATATACGTATTTATTAGCTATCTCCCTTCTACTACGTCTAGGTTAGGGTAGAGGGCCCTATTCTCCCGTTAGATTTTCTCCTTAATCGCCTATTAATCCTTCGTATTAAAGATAGATATTCGTACTCCGTGTACTACTATACTAAATAATTTCCTTACTACTACTACGGAGTAGTATATCGTATTTACCTACGACTACTCCCTTTCTAGTACTTCTCTCGCCTCTATTAAGGTGACTTATAGTAGTATATCCCTACTCTTTAATCTATTCGCCGCTATAATCTCTAACGTATATTTATTACTAGTGGCCTAGAATATTATAACTAGCCTCTCACCTACTATCCCCGCTACCGCTTCCCTCTCTTTCTTGTCCTTTAGTACTACGAGTATCTGTCGTGCCCTCCTAGCCTCGACCGCCTTTAGCGTCGGCACGTATAAGCCCTATAAGGGGGGCGGTAGTATATTCCTTATAAAGGGGTTCCCCTAGCTCTATTAGCCCTATAGAGAGCCCTGTCTTATCGGGGTACTAGCCTAACTAGTAGTCCCAGGCTTATTATATTCCTAGTCCCTTTCCTTATTTTTCCTCTCCTTTAATTAGAGTTCCTTAATATATGCTTATACTAGGCTAATGCCCGCTATTAAAATCTTCTATCTAGACGCGTTTAAGTCCTTAAATCGCGTGTTTTTAATAGCCTTAAGGGCCGTTATTATTATAGTAGCCTAGCTACTTAGCCTATTTATAGCTCTAATATTATTTATATATCGTAATCTAAGTATTATCGTATTCGCTAAGTTTATAAATAGGGTAAAGGCCCCCGTAACCTCTACCCTAACGCGTGGTCCTCTACTCTCCCCTTCCTCCCTAGTTCCACTACCTCCGCCTCTATTAGGCCCCCGATTAGGATTAGGCTATCCTGTCACTCCTCTACTCGTCTCTTATACGCGTTTCTTAAACGCTTCGCCGCCTAGTACCTATACGTCCAAGCCGTTTTCCGCTATTTCAAGTTCTTTTACCTAGCTACCTTAATATAATAGTTTATAACTATTAAGATTATATTATAAACGCCGCCCTTCTATTTACTTAAAGGGAGATCCGTAATAATATAGAATATGCTCTAGTTTATACGCTTCACTTAGCGATAGCGGAATAGCTTCCGCCTCCCTAATACTTTATCATTCTTAATAGCCTTAATAGCTTTCTAAATCAATTAATCTATATAAATTAAAAGAGTCCCTACTAATAGTATTTCTAAATTAATTAAGGCTATTAAGAATAATAAAGTATTAGGGAGGCGGAAGCTATTCCGCTATTACTAAGTAAAGCGTATAAACTAGAGTATATTCTATATTAGTATACTAGTAAAATTAAAAAAGTAAATAACCCTATTTACTAATTATTAATTACCTTATTTAACTAGATCCTATCTATCCTTATATACCTTTACTAAATTACTAGCCTTAGATAGGTCCGCTAGGTTATACTATAAATTATCCTTATTATTATAGTTAGCCTACTTAATTAAGTATTAAGTCTTACCTCTTAAATACCTCTTATCTAGTAATCTCTTAATTTTATACTTATCCTTATAGATAGTACCGTCTTTAGGTGTAATAGGGGGTAGCTTTTAATTAAACGTCCTCTTATATAGATCTACCCCTTCTATTTTTAGCTTAAGCTATACTACTAATACTACCGGCTATATATATATTATAGGGGGTAGCTTAAGTTAATAGGCGAGTAATCCTACCTTTTATAAAATCTTAAATAGGCTAGTATATTATTATAAAAGTTTCCTATTAGAGATACTAGGGATTTTATATCCCTTATATAAATAGAGGAAGACTTCGTTATTTTCTTTAAATTATAGACTTTTATACTTACTATTATACTAGGATTTTATTATAATATTACTAAAGGCTATTACGTCTTCTA
>JAABUP010001429.1_pt1 | contig 50048 bp, 55 predicted proteins | sample 5559201 | NCBI WGS metagenome assembly JAABUP01 (sample SAMN10711887, study PRJNA513373) | rock metagenome | isolation source: Antarctica rocks | place: Antarctica | reverse complement strand
CGCTGTCTACTATCACACTGTTTGCAACCACATTGAAAGCAACAACGCTGTCTGCAGCCACGCTGTCTGCAACCACATTGTCTGCTGCTGCACTGGCCTCAAAGCATGGCTCAGCGAGGTACACAAAGCTCATCATCTTGCTGAAACTTCCCACCAAGCAAGAAGTCCAATCTTGCATGCATAGCTACACAGCACGCCATGTCTTTTTTGGTGTGAGATTATCTCTCAAGTAACAAGGTGCATGGTGCACGACAAGTGCTTGCGCTGTGTAGCTATGCATGCAAGGTTTCTGCTGCGTTTGAGTGTCTCAACACACATGTACCTCATTTCTCACTTAACAGCCTCACGCAACAAGATGTAGTGCAATGGTGTGTTTCCCCTGTCAGACATGATGCAGGCTGCACTGCTACATTGTCCCGCTATCAAGCAAAAGCATGTGTGCTTGCAGGGCATGACTGCGCTGCACTTGGCGGCCAAAGGAGGCAAGATTACAGTGGCTGAGTACTTGCTGACTCAAAGCACGCCACTTGGTATGCAGAACAATCAGGTATTTGTATGGCCCAGACAAAACGCTTGTGTAATGTGCCTTCGTGACTTGGGCCTGATATGATGTGCGCATGTTTGCCTCTTGGTGGTGTGCCACATGGCAGATCCAAGCTGAAGCTAGCCTCAAATATGTGAGTTAAGCTTTGCTCTGTTCTGATCTGTCAGGGTATGTCAGCACTGCACCTTGCTGCTAAGGACGGACAGGACAAGATGGTCACCTTCCTGCTGCAATGTGGAGCAGACCCAAAGTTGAAGTGCATACAGGTCAGGCTTGAGGCAAAACGGGTAGTCTGGCAACTGTGCTATCAGAACCTGATGCGCTTATTTTGAACCCTATTTGAACAAGTGGCTTACCTGTTGTGCAGCTGTATCACATGACTGCATTCTCAGAACAACATTCCACTGCACAATTTGTACTGAGTGTGCAGCGTGCATGCAATGCTGCATGCATGCACGGCATAATACACCCTCTATCTCTGCCGTGGGTTTTGAAACATGTGCTTTGCTTCAGGGCCTACAGCTCATGCAAGCCTGATGTGCTCTGCATGCAGCGCTCTCAGTGCATGCTTATAGTCTGGAAATGACATGCGTATAGTGTGGAAATGACATGCTTATAGTCTGGAAATGACATGCTTGTAGTTGGGAAATGACATGCAGGGCTGCACAGCACTAGAATGGGCCATGAAGGGCAATCAGCCAGCGTGCGTGACAGCCTTGCAGGCTTGGTCTGAAAGTCAGAAGGTACTATTCAAGCTTGTCTGTGTAACATCATTCCTCTAATCATGATCAGCCTGTGCATGAACATGTTTGCATTGGCAAGTTCTCAAGACATAAGCATATAAATGCGCACACATGCCTTGCCAGGGCTACTCAATGCTGTCTAATTTCCACGAAGATGCTGCCAATTTGTGACTCTTTCCGACATGTCATCATACAGCCATGGTGACAGAAGTGCAGCCAGTCTGTTGACTGACGCTGCTAGTCAAGCCTTTTTAGACCCTAGAATGAGTCTTGACACCCCTGCAGGTCAAAGTTGGACAGTCAGCAGCCACAAGACAGCAGCAGGAGCCAGCAACATTGCTTGCAAAGTCAGCGCTCCCAGGCCGACCCAGTCCTGCAGTGGCCGGTTCATCAGTTGCACAAATGCAGCGGCCAAGCAAAGCGGATGTGCACAACCCACCAGCTGGCGCTGTTGCAGACTTGACTGTTGTTCGCCCAGCAGTGCAAGCGAGCCCGGGGGAGTCACTTTTTGCTACATGGATGCCAGCAACAGCACCTGACGGTCATGCTAGCTATCAAGCACAAATTCCTGCAGCTTATAGCACAGCCACAGGCGCTAGGATGGATCCACTGATCACTAGCAGGCTGCAGACAGCTCAAGGGGTGTCAGCACCACCAAGTCCTGTATCAGCAGCTCCCTGTGGCCCAGCATCAGCTGTTGTCAGCCCTGCAGCTTCAATGCAGCAGCCAAATCCTCTCCTGAAGCTTGCTCCAGTCACGCTTACACATACGGATGGTGTCGCAACAGTTGCGCAAACAAAACCGTCTGCGTTTTCGTTGTCTTTCCATGCAGATGGTTCAGGATTGAAGTTTGGTGACTCCAGTGTCAAGACACAATCAGATCAAGTATCATTCGCGTCTGGCCAGAAAGCCAGCAAGTTTGATGCATCAAGCCATGTGCCCAGCGGCACTAGCTTGATGCCTAGAAGCCCTGGGGCTGTGCCAAACAGTCCTGGAACAATGCCCAGAAGTCCTGGGACTGTCAGAAGCCCAAACGGTGATCTGAAGGGTGAGGCAGCTTGCCCTGCTATGTGGCAGTCGGCCGCAGAAGCAGTCAGCGGACAATGGAGGACATGGACTGCAGCTGAAGCCAGCTTCGAAAGCTTGGTAACATCTGCTGCAAGAATGGCTGCGTAAGCTCATGGACGGAATTGACATAATAACGACATTCTCAATTGCTTGAAAATCTTTGTTATCTTGTTTGCATGCTCTGCCTGTGTGTGAGTCAATGCATCACTCATGGGAAACTTTGCGCCCATGCATGCTCAAGCGATGCTGAGGTGATGGATTTGTTCATGCAGGGAGCACAGTTTGACAACATCATCAGGAGTGCTTTGTGATGTGTTTCATCACTTCAGCAATGTAGCATCAGCATTGTGTCATGCTGCCAGCCCAGTAGTGCCCGGCCTGTATGTTGTGGGCATGGCCTTGAAAGAATTGGACAACATCGTCCAGAAGAACCAGATTGCAGACGTAAGACTTGCAGCAAGATCCTTGCAAAATTGCTTGGCAGCACCCAGTGTTTGTGCAACTCTCTCTATCACTGCAACCCATCCCATGCTCTTCCACCAATCTCACTCTGCCTAGCTGACCTGCATCACACCTTAGTGACATAACATCAAGTATGTGCTGCAATCTGACAAGCATCCTTGTCAGCTTGTTCCCCTCTTGGTATGCTACTGTGTACCTTCCATGTAGGCTCTAAGTATACGCATTCATTCCATGGTACACGCAATGGTCACTTGGCTGGATGACGCGCTGCCTGAGGCTGTTGGGGACAAAAGCTTTAGCACGAAAATGGAAGCTCTTTTGGAGCCTCTATGGTGGGCATTTGCACACATGTCCCTGGCCTGTCACCCTCTTGCAGCATGAGTACAATGCATGTAGGTGTTGCATGTTGCTGTGCACCAGACCTTGCGCAAAGCTGTTGCTGCTTCACAATTTGTTTGTATGAGTACCAACAAATGACGCATGCTTGCGTTTGTTGCCAACACTTGTGCAATACATATCTATCATAGGTGCCTGTACTTGCACAACACAGCAATACAATTTGAAAACGAGCAAACAGTGTCATGTGAAGAAGTAGGAGCTCCGGGCTGCCGCCTTAGGAGGCTCCCATTATGATCGCTCAAAAGCATAAACTTTTCTTTTCTTTTCTTCTTGAAGAAGGGCTCCAATGTTGTATACTGGTGCTTGTGTTGGATGCAGGTCCACTATGAAAGAGTGTGCAGACTTTTTGGAAAATCAGCCATCCAAGTGGTCTTGGAGGCGCCTAGTGACAAGCAACGACCGCAAACTCAATGCCAATGCCCTACAGAAGCGACTGAGCGATTTTGTGAAGCAGATGCAGGTTTGTCATGCACCCAAAGTTGTCGGCAACATATTGTGCAACACATGTTCACTGCTTTGACATGCTTTACAGTGGGCTGCTCATGACAAAGGCTGTCAGTGGCTGTGCACAGTATGAATGGTCTTACAGCTGGGGGCATGCAAAGTGCCATGCAGATTACATTGCTTGCGTGGAAGACACCAAAAGCTGTTTATCTTTGCACGTGTTGCAGGTGGCCAACTTTGCGTTGACTACGGACATGCATCGGCGCACTGTTGAGTTGAACAAGCAAGTTGATGAGTGTACAAAGACGCTTGAGCAACGATATGGAGCCATTCAGGCTGGCTTGACCAGGTGCAAGGACATTGGATCTTGCGTTATGCTTCTCCGCAGCCTGAGTCAATGTGAAAGCATTCTGGAGCATGATGCTACTTCTGTTATCTATCGTTGAAGCGTCGCAGCCGAGCACAGCGTGTACTTTTGACAATTTTGCTCGCAATAATGTTTGTTGTTTGTCACGTGGACAGTGGCAGAAGGTCTCATGGCATGCAGGATTGAGAGGTGTGCGGAGAACACAGCCGCAATGCAAGCACAGATGCTTGAGATGTATGCGGAGAAAACAGCTGCAATGCAAGCAGATTGGCTTGAAATGAAGCAGATGCTGCAGGAGTGCTTGTTGCAACATTCACTTCCAAGCTCATCGAGAGTAAGCCTGTTGCGCATTAGGCCACCGAGAGATATAGCCTTTCTGCACATGCCTGGACAAGGCCATTCAAGCATACTTTGCAGTGTCACTGGCTTGCAGCAGCCTGTATGAAAGTGTGTTAGACTTGTGCACAAATACCTGAAACAGGGTGTGACAGTTCTGGTTGAGGCTTGCTCAGTCTGCTGACCTGATTTTCTTTTTACTGTGCTTGCAGCTGCAAATTGACAGCGTCCTACAGAATGAAGGACTGTCATGGCAGCAACAGCAGACAATCCTGAAGGACAAGGTAAGCAAAACACAGATGGGCAGATGATTCTCAGCAGCTGACATTGCCAATGCCCTGAGCTTGAGTAAGTGATGCTGTAAGCATGCCAGTGCTGTGGGACCAAGCAATGCAAATGCCATACCTGCATGCTTTCTGACTGTGTTTCTGTGACGGTCAATTGTCTGTATTGACGAGTGATGTGCCTGGCATAAATGCAGGTCATACCAGATGCGCGTCGCCAGCTGTCCTTAGGCCAAAAGCAGCAAAATTGGTTCAGTGATTGTGCTGCTTGATGATGATGGGCAGTCAGAGTCATGGTTACAAGGTCAAAGCACAGTTGAGTCAAAGTGGTTTGAGCCCATGTGTGTGTTTCCAATCACATCTAGGTCAAGTCATTGTCCAGGATAGTGAAGCAGCTGTGGTGCAGCTTATGCGATGCTAATCCTCACATTGACACTCAGAACAGTCACTGTTTGCAGCACAAAATACACCTAGTGCGTTTGTGCAACATTACCATCAGATTTCAGCAGGCCTGGACTCCTTAGTTCACATGTTGGGTGCTTTGGTACTGCAAATACCTGCCAAGGGATGCAACAGCAAATTGAAGTGATGTGCAGTGCCTTCTGCGGATGAGCATCTCAGCAAACAACCACAGCTGCAGAAGCTGTAGATCTGCAGCAATGCATCACTCGAGTGATGCATTGCTGCATGCACAGACTTCAGCCGGTGACAGGAAGCAGTTAACAGTGTCCTTTGTCAAAACTTGCTGTTGATGTCAACAGCAAAAGAGACTATGCGGGGCTTAGACTCAGGAACACAGTGCATGCTGCAAATATGTCTACCCCGCGTTTGTCAGTGTAAGTATAACTTACAGACCTTGAAGCAGATTGTCCATCTATATGCTAGCTAGCATGGTGACCAGAATTCCAACTTTAATGTGTGCAGCACGTCCAGACAGCAAAGGGTAACCACCATGTTGAACAAAAATTATCTCTGTCTTTGCATGGCAAACTGTACTGTACTATTTATCTGCACACTAGCAAACTAGCATCACTGTACTATATAAATTACATGCACACTAGCAAACTATGCACACTGTCAATTCCTGAAGCCATGGTGAGTTTTAGCTTTGAAACCTTCCCTTCATGTATCACTGGAGCTGTTTACACTGACAGGTTCAACATGACAGAAGACATGCAACCACACTCAGGAAATGACTCAAATTTGCGCATGTTGCGCTTGGGTGCTACGCTTACCTGTTGCTGCACCACTGGGCCACAGGCTGAAGCACATCCAAACCCTAGTGAAGAAGTTCCCTCTGAGTAGAGATTCATAGAAGAAGAAAAAGAAGAAGAAGAACATTACAAGCTTTGGCCAGCCAACAAGTCTGATTGCTCGTGGCAGAGCCTCAGCAACCCTGCCAAATGTCATTCATTTATGTCAACCTAAATGTCAGTGACCTCCAGATAAAGACGCCCTGTGTCAACACCATATGCCACAGCTGTTTAGGCTTAGCAAAGGCCAGAACAAAAGCAAACCCCTAACCAAAAGGTCACATCTGCACATGAAAAGCAGAGCAATAATCAACATCGCGTATCGGCAAGGCAATCAGTCGGAAAAGGTGCCCATAAGCCCAGAAACTGAAGCTGTAGGGCTGGCACAGTCCTGAAACTCGCTGTCAGACCCCACAGTCCCCATGGAAAAAGGCAGGGCTGGTCCAAATCAAACTCCCTGCTGACTGACACACGAGCCTGCTGCAGAACCTCAGCAGGATCCACTGCCACAGTGGAATGCTCAGGCCAGTGAGCCGGGCGAGGGCCAGGAACTGTAGGAGTTGGCGCTCTGATCTTGTTAGCCCCTCCCTTGGCACACTGGCGCACCACTCCACCATCCCTGTACTTCAGGGTGGTGCCCCTGAAGAAAGGCTTGAAGCCTCTGGCCCATACGGAGTTGTGCCAGTTTCGCCGATTTCGCCGATTTCGCACAGATTTCGCAATTGCGTCTTCCTAACCTGAGCACGTGCAGGCCTGAGTCATGTCATAGCCCGCTGGCCTGGCACTCGCTTATAACGCTGGTTGGGTCCTGCGTCTGTACTCTTGTTCTGCAACATCACCTGGCGTCTCAAGTTAAACCTCCGCAGCTTTTCGCCCGTTATTGCATTTTCTATTGACCGAGTTCTACTCGCTCGGCACGCACCTTGCACTGCCTTCCGTATCTCCCATCTTCAAGCGAAACTGCCACTCTGCCTACCTGACGACGTACCACTGCCCACCGTAGAACGCATACACACACCTGGGCAAGTGTCTAACTGCGTTCCTGCCTTGCTGCAGACCGGTGACAACCTAGGCATCGCAAACTGGCGCAACTCGACATCGTGGTTGACACGTATGGCATTAGTACCTGCATTAGTACCTGCAGCAGCTACAGCAGCGCCTTATATATACCACGGGCTGCAAGCGCTGTTTGGGGGCGGTAGCCAATTAACCAAGCTTCACCCTCAGGGGGCACCCAGTTCACGTGAAGGGCCTGGTGAAGCACCGACCCTCGCCCTGTATACGGGATTTTGAGGATGGCTGTACAACAAAAACGTAATCGCGTTTTACCAGATTGCTGCAGATGTTCACAAAGAAAAACTCAGGATTGATGCAGAAGTTTACAAAGAAGAGCTCAGGATTGCTGCACAAGTTCACAAAGAAGAACTCAGGGCCTGGAAGCTGAAATTTGTATGTATGTGCATGGTGATGGTTGTCCTGTCATATTGCCACTTTCGAGTAGTTGAGTGGGTCACAGACCCGTACAATTTGGTCAATATTTGGTTGAGGATTAGTGTTGCGGCAATTTTCACATGGGGTCAATGCGTCTGGCCTCGGTCTCTTGCGCGTGTATGACCATGTCCCTGGGTCACTTCTGTGACCATGGGAAATTCCAGCATGTTGTTAGGATTGCAAACATAGGGACAGTGTTGAAACGTGGGGAGTTTATATAGGATGCTCCTGTCTCGAATGTCTGATCGTTTGGTTTATTGAATAGAGGATTGTGTACTCCAAGCAGAAAATTTGTGACGGTGTAATGTGCGTGTACATATCGCAGTAATCAGCAATTATTGTATTATACAATGCAGCAAGCTTAGTCTGCATCATTTGGGACCAAGTGTAAATAATTGCTGAAATAACTCTACTATTGTAAGTGTGACGAAGCGTTAGATATACATGCAAGTCCGTATTAGTCAGAAGTATCTTACACTGTTATGATTGTATGCAACAACAATCACATCAGTATCTCGTATTAGCCTAAGACAGACTGATCATATCAACTTTTGTCCCAGATACGGTATCTGTAGTGAGATTTAGGTCTATGGTAGATCTGCAGAATCTGATAGCCAAGGCATAAATAAGCACTGCGCAACAGACTCTTGACACAAAATCCGGGCGCAAGCACTCTGCTGCTGCTGCCAACCTTCACCTTGTAACTACTCATTCATCCGCAACTCCCTGAATGTTGTATTTTGGTGTGCTTGCGCACACACTTGCTTGCATACCCACCTATGCGTTACATAAGGGCTGCGCTCCCGCATTAATCACATGCACATCTTTGTTGTTTGCTGTCAGGCGATTTGGACGGAAACATACTCCATTACCCAGGACTTGTTACATGGCCAACTTCGAGAATTTACAGTTACAATTTCAGCCACAGTGAAACACCTCTCTGAAAATGACTTCTTCGGGTACACAGACTCGAGTTATGCATGTCGACCCCCAACTATACAGATTACTACCTTGTCCGGCTGCCGCCTCTGGAAATGGCCACAGACACCCTGATAGTGACTGAATACAGGCCGTGGCAGGTACAGTCCCATTATCTTCAAGGGCTGCCCCTAGGATCACAGGCATGAGCCTTGCTTATGGTACACGCAAAGGTAGGGCGCACTGGGAACTGCCTGCGTGTGAGCTTCAAGGCATTGTGGCATCATCAGTGATCAGCCACAAAACCCTAAACCCTGAACGGACCTTTGTCAGCTGCAGGCAGATGAGGATGCTTGAGATGTGTCACACAGGCAAATAGTGAGATGTACACATGCCTTGGTGCACAAAGTGTGTATAAGCGTGTACTGACAGGAACAATCAGAGGCAACCTTTATGCTAAAGACATCTTGGAGGCTGAGCGGGACTGCAATCTTGATTCTAGTGCAGTGCACACAGTCTTGGAGTTGATTGCAGGCATGTTGTGTAGAGCTGCAGCTTGAGTATTTGCTTATGCCTGCTTGGACTCTTCAAACCGGCCTTTACACTCATTCTGAGGGCTTTTTACTCTGCTGATAGAGGTATGACCACTGCTTCATCTTGTGATGGACCTACATTGCTTGTGACTGAGCTCGTGGCTGGCAGTAGCTTCCATCACTTTGACCCAAGCTCGGCCCCAGATTTCTTTACAGCCGACAGCTTGCAATATGTCAGCACTTAGCCAACCACTGTTGTAATACAATACTCCCGACATGCATATGAACCTCATGCATACGTGCCGACATATTTTGCAGTGACACTATCTATGTACACACTGATCCCGACGGTTTACCGAGCTTTGCTGAATAGTGCAGTTTCGGGAACTGATCATCGGATTCATACCACTAAGAAAACCCTGCCCGGTTGATGAATGTGCAGAGTGGCCACCACCTTTGTGCAAGCATTAGTGTTTAATATGCACAAGTGATCAACTGGTCCGTAAATGCATGCTTGCAACATGCAACTAAGGCAAGTCCTTCTGCTTCAGCCTGATGCTGGCAGCAGTATTGCTAGCAAGTCCAAAGACTCAAAAAACTAGTGTTGCGCTGAAGGTTGTGATTTAACAGGGACAACCCGGCAGCGCTGGCGTCGCTGATGAGGCTGCACTGAGATATCATCTGTGTCTGCATCCTGGGTTTCAGCTGTTCTTTTGCGACGAGAGGCTGGCCTGGCAGGCAGTGCTTCTGCGACATTAGCGCTGTTGCGTTTGGTGGCTGACGCGTTTGCTGTCTGAATGCGCTGCAGCACATGCTGAACCCATGCAGGATCCTCAAAGATGCCTTTCAGTTTGGCTGGAGCCTCCTGTACGGTCTCAGCATCTTTCCCACCTTCCAAGAACAGCAGGAATGCATTGTCTGGATGAGTCTGTGCTGTAAGCTTAGCTAGCGCCTGCAGGTTGCCTGCTCGCTCTCTCCAGGTTTCCTGTCTGCTTTTGTTATCTGACATGAATTGCAGCTGCTGCTCCTTGAGGGTGGCTGGAGTGAATCTGGAGAGCAGAGGCTCCCGAGGTCTTTCATGTGGCTTGTGAACAAGCTCCTGGCAGAACAAGTGTGTTGCAGTGAAATCTGTGGCCAAAGCTGCCAGCTCTTTGGAAGCGTAGAAGCTGCAGTTGTGCTGATTGTCCACATACATGGCCAACGCATGACCGCCCGTTCGTTGGATGAGCTCAGCAGCTTTCTGAAGGATCGTTTTTGCCTATGGCGCAAAGTCTTTGGGCTTCTGCACAGGCAGCTGCTCTGCCATGCTTCTGCAAAATCGCAGTGGAAAAACAGCCTATCACAAGCTCCTACAGTGTTCTGTGATGCGCTATAATGCGCTTGCACGGACCGAATGCAGACCGCCCAGGCAAGAGCGTTACAGCAAAACAGCAACTTGTCAAGGACGGCAAAGGCCACGAGGGGCTGCTGTCAGGAACTTGAACCGTTTGAAAGATGTGCGCTGAACTCGGAAGAGGGCTCAGAACGTGTTGACAGGTCTGAAGCAGCAGATGTCAGCAGTTATTCAAGGGCAGATGCCACACCGCAAACAGCATCTTTGGTCGCTGAACCTTGCTGCAACTGCCTCGAACTAATCGCAATAAGGAATGGGAGGTTTTGGCAGATCGATCAGTGCTCAAGCGTGCCGCTGCGCATCGAACTTATTGGCTGTCGGCTGGCATTTGAACGTGACTACGACTGCGATATTACATGATGTTGCCTGATACGGGATTATAAATGCATTATTCAATTCAGGGCGGTAAGGAAGTTCTGAGTCAGAAGAAACCTTCATTTGAACCGTCCACGTGACAGCAGCATGAAAAGTCGGGTCCGTCACCTTCATCATACTGGCATACGTCCGCATTACAGCATACGAGATCTTTCCACGTACGATAAGCTCTGTGCTGCTGGTGTCGAACGGCTTCGAGACTGGAACAACCCAGCTTCACACCTTATCTGCAACAAGCTAGCCCTTTTGCGCACTCCTCCAGAGCCCCTTGTCGGCTGTTTGTGCAAATCCACAGCGACCCGCATGCCGAAGATCACGGCGGCGTGTGCCACTTGCGTTTTCTCTATCTTGCGTTTCGCGCAGGCTCAGCAGGCCGGCACAGCCATACCTGGAAGGCAGGTCTCATATCTCACAACACGTTGCTAAGGCTGTTTGCACTATCTGGGGCTGCGTCACCGTTAACGTAATTCACTGCCTGCAGGCTGTTGCTGCAGACGCCGGCAGAGCCTGAATGCGATGGTCATAGATGCAGTGGGCACTCGGGACAGTTAAAAGTAAGCATCGCCACTTTTGGTATGTGTCTCCTAGTTTGCTAGAGTACACACTTGGCTTGTCAGTGTGTTGCAGGGACATGCCTGGATCAATGCAGTGACATGGGCTATCGTCTTTCCTTTGGTGATTTTGCTTGCACATTCTTTAAGGTGAAACATTCACCCAATACAGCTTGTATTGTAATTCAAGGCCAAAACCCATCCAGAAAAACATGTGCTTGTTGCTGAATAGCACTGTACTTTCTGTTTGCTTGCATCATGTTGCACATGAACCATAAATTTCATGAGAAAGTTGTCAGTGGACTACGCAGGCGGGAACTCAACACATGGTGGTTTCATTTGCACCGAGCACTGTCTCTTGTGGGCCTGGTCCTTGCTATCATTGGGGCCGCCTCGGGTGGAAACTTGACTAGTGACGTCTACAAAACCAGTGGGCAGTCAGCTCATAAAGCACTGGGCATCCTAGCTGTTGTGGCTGCAGCTTTGCAGGTCAGCTTCCAATACATCCATCATACGCAATTATGGGAGTCCGGATTTATGTATAGCAAGTCACCTTGTTCAAGAGCGTCAGCACTCTAATTTACGACACTCACTGCACAGCGGCTGCCTCATTACTGCTGTGCATCCTGTAGACCAGCTACTTGTTAGTCAAACGCTGTTGACAGAGTAGATGCATCTTCTTGATGAAGCTGTGTCCAGGTGGACAACATCATTTGACATGAAATGCAGGTGCTTTCTTTCACTATCATCTTGCCTTCTGTGCCTTCTGACAACATCGTATCAAAAGAGTACTTGCCATGACTGACCAAGTGGGTACCCTGGATTGTGCTAAATGCAGGCTATCTCCTCCTTGATATGGCGTCCTTTGAAAGCACACAGGTGGCGAGGGGTATGGGACTTAGGCCACCATTGGCTTGGCAGACTAGCATTCCTGTTTGCCGTTGCAGCCGTGTTCACTGGCATCTATATTGCGGCAGTTGGGTGGGGCTACTATGTGGCTTATGGTGCAGCGCTGGCAGCATTCCTGTTGCTGATGGCTTTCAAGGATCTTGTTGACATCTTCATGGTATGTGGGCAGTGGTCATGTCAAAGTGGAGGGTCACACCTATGTTCTGAGTACTGCTTGCATGCATCAGGTTTGGCTTGGTTGAATATGTAGGCACATGTGACAGTACTTTGCTGTGGAAGCATTCACAGCAGGCATAAGACACCACAAGCACACATTGTTGTTCTGTCTGACGTTCTTTTGCTTTTTTTTGTGGCAGGGTCACAAGCTGCAGAGCGTCACAATGCAAATGGCAGCGCAACGCAAGGCAAGAGGCACAAACTCTGCAGTGGCTCAGACAACAGACATTGTTGCGTCACATACTGGAGACAAATGGACAGAAAACGCAGGAGGGCTGTATCCTTACATCAAAACCAAGAGGGGCAAAGTCAACAAGGGACCAGACAATATACATTCTTCAGTGCAAATGCCAGCTCCAGCTGGGAACACCAGCTCTGGTGTGGAAATGACAAAAGCACCCGTGACAAATGGAAGTGCAGTAAATGGAGTCGGACCAGATCCAGCAAATGGTGTTACCTTGGTGTGATTGCTGTCCTGCTATGTGATTGCATCTCAATCTGGCAGCGCATTGCTTTCACAGACCAGGAGTGATCATGGACTAGCACTGTAAATGTATGTCATGCGCCTTGCATTTGCAGCAGAGTGCAAGTGGCAATGCAGATGCTGCTCTTCTTGCTGCAAAATGCTACCGCGTCATGTAGCTGCAGCAACTGATGAGTCATACATGGTCATCATGCAACACGTTTTATCACTGCATGCAGCACCCATTTTGCGTGGTGCTCTGAAGTTGTACGCGGTGTCGTGGTTTTTTTTTTGGGTTGAACAGTTGGCTGCTCTTCATTAGACAAAGAAGACACAGTAGTTCCTCCTTGAAGCTCGCATTTTTGTTTTTAAAAGGCAGAAGTTGGCGTGACCCTATTTTTTTGGGAGCAAGCAGTCTGATTTGTTGTGTGCGCAAAACATCACACTGGTTACGACACTAAAATTATGGCGGCGCACAGTGTTCCTTTATTCGACCAGCTGTGCTATGCAGGCAGACCTGTTTAGACAAGCATCTATTTAGGGTGCATTGAGAAAAGACCGGTCACTCCGTGATGACGTGCTCAACTATAGCCTGGCTAATCACAGTTGCATTGATGCACATTACACCAGCTGGAAATGATGAGAGCAACAAGTGCTGTAAGCTTACTACCTGATTTACGCTTGTAGTAGCAAATTGTCTGTGCACACAAGCAGGGCTAGCAAATCGTTGTCATGATCGCTGACAGCATGGTCAGCAAGCCATGCTGTTTTGCAGTAAAAGAATGTCAGCATGACAAAGCAAGATACAAGCAGCTGTTCACTTGAACCGCCTCTCAACCTCTGCATATCTAGGGATGTTGGCAATGTCTCCAAGGGCTGCTACAGATGGAGGGCTCTTCAGCAACTTGCTAACAGCCTGTGTGATATCTGACACTTGCAGCTTTTCAATGGCTGTCACGTACTCTTGCACTGGCTTCCTGCAAACAAACATGGGCTTGGGTCAGCATAGTATGCATACATGTGTAGTGTTACATACAGATGAGCATACTACTTTATCATGTGAAGTACATACATGCCACCAACAGTGTAACTTTACACCCCCAAAGCAGACATTTGGAGTACTCCAGCTGCTGCAGCTCATCATTTCCAACCACAAATGCTACACAAGACTGCCAAAATTACTCAAGCTGCGCAATCATGCCTCTCACTGCCTCTTTGCATTGCGTTTTCATATGATGATGCTCAGACTACAACACAGAACAGTCACAATTGGGGCCACTTGTACTCCTTTTCTGAGCAGAAGTCATGCATGTTCTTTTGTGCATACTACGCAGTTCAGGACAACCAGGTAGCACGCACAAAGCCTGTGACTGTAGGTCAACTTTTGCTGCTTCCCTTTTCAGGAAAGCAGTCCTGCGTGCTTTTCCTGAACTGGGTAGTATGCACAAAGCCTATGACTGTCATTCAACATTGGCTGCCCACCTTGCAAAGCAGATCGTGTGCACACCTTGCAGTCATGCGTTGTTCAGATCATCAGCGGCTCACTGCAACCTGCTGTAACAGCTGCAGCAAATTCAAGGCAGGTCCGTGTGTATTTCACCAAAGGATGGAAGAAAGTAAGCTCGAAATCTTGTAGCAGTCACTGCTAGCCCTGTGTGTCCTATGCTTTGATACACAACTAGGCATTTCACACAATATTTGTTCTGCCTATTGATGGAGTGGACAATACCTGTGGCCATAGGTGAGGACTTGGCGGCCAATGTCCTCAGCCACAACAGCTCTGCTCTCCAGGTTCATGAGCACACTGCTGATGGTGGCCTTCTTGGCGCGCTCCAGCTCCTCCTCACTCACCTTGCTTGCTACTGCCTGCAAGCAACCCCCACAGGTCATCATCGTGCTGACATTGGAAAACAACAATGTGACTATGCTGGAAAGCGTAATTATTAGTAATATTGTTACTTTTCAACACGGCAAGCAAACTGATGCCATTGGCAGGGAATGTTATGACAGTGGTAGGCAATGTGAGTCACAAAGCGGTGATTGGCAGCAGATTACTGAGTGTGTGAAGATCAGAGACGTGCAACATCACAGTATTGAAAGGGTCGATGCTGTGATCTTCTATGCGTTTCACGTGCATAACAATCACTCGTTTGCCTGCTGAAGGCTGTGCAGCTGATTGCAGGCAGGTAAGTCACACCAGGCATGAGGACATGTGTCACCATTTCACAGTGTCTTTCACCACTTTGTAACTCACACCATGTGAGTGAAGTTGCGCACCTGCAGCTCTTTGCACAGCACATTGACCATCTCATCAGCGCTGGCAGACTCAGCTGAGGCAAAGATGCTGAAGATGCCGGTTTCGTTGTACAGGCTGCTGATGGCGGTGCAGTTGACCATCCAGGGGAACTGGTTCAGCACCCGAGTGTACAGCCGTGAGTGCATGCCCTTGCCTGCACAGAAACATGTGCACTTTTCAACCCCCAAACATCTGTTTTGATTCAGAAATGTCGTCCCTACACTGGAGATCGGAACTCGCAAACGCCTGGGGTTTTGGCCCATGTGAAGACTCCAGGAGTGTGCAAAGGAGCACTTGCTGCATGTGAAAACTCCAGCAGTGTACAGCCGTGAGTGCATGCCCTTGCCTGCAAAGAAACACTTGCCTATGTGAACTCCAGCAGCGCACAACGCAATCAATTCTTTTTGTTGCGAGTATGTTCCTGTGAGTGCAAAGGACTACTTTCACCTGTGAAGACTTCAGCAGCGCATGAAAGTCTTCACATGTGGAAGTAGTCCTTTACACACAAAGGAACGCACTCGCAAAAAAAGAATCGATTGCGTCGAATAATGGTCACAGTGAGATAAGCAAGAAAGCATCTTCTTTGCATGCCAGGTCAGCATTTGCAGTGATGAAGCTGTGATGTGCAGGAGCAGTGGCAAGATGTGCAGCTTGTGGTGCATGCACTTGTCTGCACCAGCAAACATGTACATTTCCAGCAGACATAACGTTCTTAAGAACGTTAAGTCAAGCCCTGAAGGCAAATGCAACAGCAAATGCCTGTTTGTGACATATCCTGCATAGCATGCTGATTAGCCTGTGTACCAGAGGAAGCTTTGCTTGCTTGCCAGAAGGCGTAAAAGTTGCAGTCTCGTTTTCAACATGGGTCTGGATGAGTTTCTGTTCTGGACGAGTTTGTGCAATGACTCATGGACAGTGTTGAACACTACACTAGAGAGATAGATGACACCGAAGTGACACTAAAGCCCAATCCAACGACAGACGGACCGCAAAGAGCTACGCAGAAGGCAAATATGAAATGCAGTGTGCGCTAGGGGTAAAGTGAACAGCTATACCTGGGCCCCCAGCTGAGAATGATTCATGGACAGTGGTAAATCTGCACTAGGGGTAAAGTGAAGAGCTGTACCTGGGCCCCCAGCTGAGAATGATTCATGGACAGTGGTAACTCTGCAGTAGGGGTAAAGTGAAGAGCTGTACCTGGGCCCCCAGCTGAGAAAGAGCCGCCCCCACCCATGAGGTACTGCAGGGCTGTCATGACAACTGAGGTCTTCACATCCCTCCAGCCCCCTTGCACCTCAAACCCTAGCATGCAGTGGGTCAATGGCCCAGCCACAAACTGCCTGCAACACAAATGCAGCGGTTGAGCTAGCAGCAGGGGAACGTCAGTGTGTGCACAAGAGTGCCATGCATGTTGCATCATGGCGAGCAGACAGATTCTGTATGAGCGCATGGGCAGCGCTGGGATGGAAAACACCACCGGTGAGAAGGGACCCCCTGGCAGTGATACGTGCTTGTGTGTATTGGCAGGGTTACATGGATGTTATGTGGATGAATTACACAGCAGTGACTGACCACAGCCCAGATATGTTCTTTCCAAGTGGGTGCCCAGTTGAATGTTGTTGACCCAGACTTGAGTTTGCCAGTCAACAGCACCAAAGTGAAGCAGCACCTGCTGGCCTGCCCAGCCTTGGGGGACTGAGAAGGTGCGTCTGTACCACATGTGATGGGATTCTAGACCTTGCCTCATGAAGCCAGTGTTGGCAACTCTGACGTTAGTGCCAGGCAGTCTGTCTGCACATGCCAGCCTGTATGCCAGGCAGGCTGGCTTGTGCAGAAAGACTGTCTGGGACTTTATGGGCCAGGCACAAACAATATAGCTAATCTGCTCAGTGAGCATTCTATGCTCATGGCGCACACAATGTTGTGTGCTATGAGTGGTAACGATGATGTGGCTGAGGACAAACATATGTGACAGCTTTACTCAGGACAGTTTATACAACAGAGACAATAATTAATAATAATTGACAGGCGTTCCAGCTAATCGTTCTTGCCAGGTACCTACTAGGTGTGCCTCAACCTTAGTCCTGTGAGCCAACATGCACTAACATGAGACACTAATTGCACCCAAGGGGTGTGCGCTGACAGGGCGAGTGCCATAGACGCAATTGCGAGGCAGAAAAACCTCTGCCCACTACCCGACACGGAAGCCTGAGCATGTTACCACTGAGGCTTGAGCCCGTGACCTGCTGCGTCACATCCTGACACACAGCAGCTTATACCAAAGGCTGGGTGGACCTCTGGGGGGAACAGAGACAATGTGACTCATATACCGGCGTGATATGCCCGAAAATATTGGTAAGCTGACAAAGCGAATGTTTCCAGGGAGGATTTGCGCCTGGCAAGGGGTACACACTTCAAGATCGATACTTGTGTGGCGCGAAATTCAAATGGCGTTGGAGACAAGATTTTGCAGGGGTTGCATGATTCAGACTATACTAAAATATGCATGTCAACGCCAGACAAGCCTTGTCTAGCTCATCAGCTGCCACAAAGATTGTGGGGAGTGGTTTTCTTTGCTGTGTAGACCAGCAACATCATACACACCACAGAAGATCACCCCCCAGACAATCTTTGTGGCAGCTGAGAATCGTTCAGCCTTGATATGTGTGTTTCAGCATAGTCTGAACCATGCAACCCCATTTGCATTTGGCACCTCACCTTGAAGTGCACCATTCCAGGCGCAAGACCTCTTCCAAATTGTGTGCATGTTGATTTTTTTTGTTAAATTGTGCACACAAATATGTTTAAAAGATTTAGCATCTGAGCAATGTGTTGATACCATGCCAGGTGTTGACAATGCTTTACTAGGCTAACTTGGATGCCTATGTTGTGGATGTGCCACTCAGACCCTCATGTGTTGACAGCTTGGCAGGTTGGCGGCAAAGCTTTCCTTCTGCTGAACAGATAGAGCCTTTTCCAGTTGAGATGGGCTGATCCCAGTCGCACATTCAAAGCCATCTGTGCTGGTTCAACACCTGACAGTCTTCAACTAAGCTCGTTCAGCAATGATGCAACACTTTCATTCAGGGCAGCAGTATTTGCATCGATTGACAGGACATGAAAGGAGCACAGTTAAGGCCTGCAAACAGGCGTAGGTACCTACTAGGGTTTAGACACACCTAGTAGGTGCCTGGCAAGAACTATTAGCTAGAGCGCCTGTAAACTATCATTATTATCATTATTATTATTGTTACTACTACTACTATTATTAATAATAATAATAATATTATTATCATCATCATCATCATGATTATGCCTATTATTATTACTGTTTTTCTTACTATTATTACTATTATTACTATTATTACAAACAGGCAGCTCACCTGTAGTCGCCACCAGCATACTTGCTCTCTGGCTGTGGAGACGCTGACCCACCCTCCACTGTGCTCAGCATGGGCTCAGCCAAGCTGAGCAGGGCCTTGTGCTCCACACCGGCACCAGCCAGCACCATCTTGGGTGCAATGAAGTTGGTGGACACAAACTCATGCAGGGTGGCGGCTGACATGTTGTGGATGCCGCCCTCGGGGCAGATCAGGGGCCTGCCCAAAGCCCCTGTGAATGCCACACTGTGCAAGCCCTGCAAACAGCAAGATTGTGTGTGTATTGAGACAGTTTGCACAGACTGAAATGAGCTGCAGTCATGGTGACAGTCAGCTCGCAGTGTGCAGTCTGCTCTCAATCGAGCAGGGCCAGACCTGCCTAATGGTGTTGTGCACACTACACCTCCAGCAGCACAATCAATGACACATATCTTGAAAGGAGTCTGCACTGTCATATGCCAGCTGCTGACATTCACCATGCATTGGAAAGCCATCAGTATGCACATCTGCATGCCAGCAGATGTGCACAGCTGCTCTCCTGCTGTGCTGTTTAAGTTTACCTCGAGAAGGACGGTTTGGGGGTTCTCCTTCAAGCTTTTGATGTCCTGCTCAATCTTCTCCATCTGTTCGGCAACCTCCCAGGTGGTGAAGCGGGGGTTCAGCACCGCATCTGCTAGCACCTCTAGAGCCTCCGGCACATTGGTCTTCACCACATCTATGTTGTACGCAATCTGCACAGGGTTGAATGTGGGTCCATTGCTTGTGCACGCAGCGTTTGAAATGCAGAAGAGGCAATGTGCAGGCTGTGTGCAGTAGGATGTAGACAAGATGCTAATGTTGCAGGCCAACGAAATACCATGCAACTGCAGATCAGTATATCAGCCGCAACTTATGCAGTGCTGTGAGCATAAGAATGACCTTACAGCAACCAAGTCAGCAATGTCAGTGAATGGTTGCTCAACAGCAACTGGACTGAACATCTGCATGAGGCATTGTCTGCACAGTGACAAGTGTCTGGGAGGCATACAGGCTGTTGTGCATCTGAAATGTGTGTAGTACCTGTTCCCGTGAAGCAGAAGCCATGACATTGCCTCCCATGGCTTCCACCTAGGCAATGAGGAAACAGGAATTGTATTAGGAGACAAACCAATTGGAAGTGGCTGAAGCTGAGAATAGACTGCGTCTGCATACCTCTCGCACAAGGCGGAAATGGGATCTGTTCATTGTGGTCTTGAAAGCCATATACTCCAGCAAGTGTGAAGTGCCTGCAATGCGTCAACAAGGTCAGTCACGACAATAGTACAGGTCAGCTAACGAACTCTGGTGTTGATCTTTGGCTGTACCAGTCTGCATTGGCTTCTCATAGACACTCCCCGCATCCACATAGATGCCAAGCGTGGCAGTTGGTCCCTGATACAAAAGCAGGAACTTAGAGCCATGCTGTGAGCGCTTGCGTCATCGCAAAGCAGTCACAAAAGCATGAGATCCTTACAATGGTGGCCTCTGTCGCCACTTTAAACCCATTGCCAAGCGTAGTCAGCTCAGTTTTGGGTGCATCTGATGGTGGCGAATCCAGGAAACTGCTGTTAACGCCAGACAACTGCTCTGTCATAGGCACCAGTGATCTGGAAGGCTGGCCTCCGAAAAGCTTGGACAGAAAACTGCTTGCTCCTGACTGTACATCGCTGAGCGCAGGGAGTGCTGCAGCTGAAGAGCTTGATGTGTGGAACTGCCTCAGATTCGATGTGAGAAGCCGCAGGCCCCTACACCATCGCTGCGACATGCCTGCTACCTACACAATGAATGAGACACACTTTGCCGCTGTCAGTTCATGCTGTTGGCTGATGGCATGAACCGTTTCTCGCCCAAGGTCCACGCTCTGCGTGAAATTGGAGCGCATTGCGTTTTGCTGTTCTTGCAGTTTTGCAACTCAGTCTTCCCTCAACGCGTTGCATTGAGCTGCTGGTGACCGCTTACTAGCGGTGTGTGTCATACGTAGACGCTGGATCGCATGTCGTCTGCTTAAAATTGCTTTGCCGCAGTGATCAGGTGTAGTTATGGAGAATCAAAGCTGGAAGGTGTGCATCCGGTGCTCGTAGGGTGGTGCCGTGACTGTATTACGTGATTGACATCCAAAACGCGCTGCAGGGGAGCAGCGCACATTCCGGATCGCCGTCCCATTCCCCAAGCCACACTAGCTACCAAGTTCAAAGCACTTATTTCCCGTCTGAAGATCACTATGTCCAACAACAACAAGCAGATGACGATCCCTTCAATCTCAAAGGGTCAGACAATCCATTCGCTAACACACTGTCAGGACAGTCAGAGGTGGTAGCTGTTCCCGATCATAGTACAGTCACAATCAACACTGGCGACAGACAAGCCAATGTTGTCTTGCAATTTCAAGGTACTGCGTCTGGTTAGCCCAGTGCTTGCAGACATTTCCAGCAGCACGAGTGCGCTGTGCATCAAGCCTCAAGTGCTCCCTTGTTTGCAGACTCTCAGCTGCCGACGCATGCCACCACTGGCAAAATGGGTGGGGACCAAGTGCCCAGGGGTAGGTGCAACACAGAAAGCATGACCTGCATTAGTGCATCACTGTCTTGTCCTCTCAGCCCAGCGTGGTACAAGTCTCACTCTCTCTAATGTTGCGCTGAAAAACCACACTGGTTGCAGTGGGCTCATATACTGAGAACAGAGGTCTCATGCAAGGCTCAACTCAATCTGCTGGTGGAGGTGATGGAGATGAAGAGCCTAACAAGAAGTATTGGTTTCTGAACATCAAGCGATATCGTAGATTCTTCAATGTTGACACAGAGGTGATTTGCTGTCCAGAGACATTTGCCCTCACAATTGCATTGTATAAACTTGCCAAGGCAGTCGGCATCTGTGACACCAAGTAGAAGCAAGCCTGTGACCTGCAAGATCATGAATTGAACAGCGTTGATATTGCTCAATTGCAGGATATTCTCATCCGGATCAGAGATTCTGTCATCGGGTCTTACAAGGCAGACTTCTTTGACAAAACTACTGACAATGCAGATCTGTAAGTCTGACCACTGCTGCTGGGACTCTCCATCACTTGGTTTCTCACCATCAACAGCCTGCACCGCTGTACATGCACTGACCCTTTTACTCCTTGTGCTTTTTGCTGTCCTGTGATGTCAAGCTTTGCACATGTCATGACCTGCAGCTGTTCTCACAGATCTTCAATCGCTAAGATTTGTTGTTCACCTTCAGGTATGGTCCCTTCTGGGTCGCAACAACCCTGGTCTTTGTCATTGCTGCAACAGGCAACTATGCAAACTATGTCAGCTACAAGAAGAAGCACTCAGGCACCAGCAGCACTGTCCAAGTCTGGTACTCCAATGTAGACAAGGTAGACTATGTGGTCTGCATGGCTGGAACATTGTCTCTGTCCTGCATGTATGCATGCAAGCTTCTTGGCCAGACCAGGCTTGGTTTGTGATAAGCTGAAAGCAGATGTCTCCCTTCAGACAACTCCCTCCTTGGTACAGTCAGGCAGTCAGCTGATTTTGTGCCCATGTTTGTAAGCATGCCTTGCACAACTTGGTTCTGATCATTCCTCTTTGGAGGCGCACAGCAAGTCTGCTCAAAACTAACCACACCATAAAAATAAGTGTGCTGGCAAGGACCACAAACAGGCAGGACCAATTTTGCCTGACAACAATTACAAAGACTTGCTGCCGGTCTGTGTCTTCACAATTGCTTTTTGCATGTCTGCAGGTTGGATACTCAGCCATTCTGTTCTATGGGTATGTGGGCCTAATAGGCCTAATGCTATATGCCTGTTTGCGCTGGTGGTTCAAGTCCAAAGTCAGCTTGGCGCAGGTGTGGTGCATATATGGTAAGCCCTGGTTTGCTTGACTATGACGTGCTTGCTCAGCCTGCGTTTCATGTCTAGGCCTTTGGTGATCAAAAGGCTGCTAATCATCTCTTGAATGACCATATGCATGAATTGATGGCTGTTTCCACTCTGAAATTAATCTGTTCAATTGATACGACATTCATGCAACTGTACAGCCAGCAATTCAGGAAAACTAACAGAGTGTTCTGATGCATCAAAGCTTTCTTGCATACTTGTCAGTAGCTGCTTGGGCTTTGCACAACATGCTTGGGTCTCTGCCAGCTAATACAGCGTACTTTTGTCTGACAAGCACATGCACTTGCCTTGTACAAGCAACTAGTCTTCTTGTGGGGATTGCAGGCTATGCTTTGAGCATCTTTGTGCCAATATCTTTTATATGTATATTACCATATGAGTGGCTGCGATGGCTGCTGGTTGCCATTGCAACCTCAACCTCAGGCCTCTTTCTGCTGACCAACTTCAAAGCTCCCATCTTTGATGTTGCGGGTGCCAAGTAAGCTTCACATTGGCCTCCATCCTGCTGATGCACATTGTTCATGCGACTACAGCATCATGTCTTGCATCACACAATGTTACTACCAGGTGCTCTGTGTGTGCACTCCTCAATCATGTGTACCAAAATGCTGACCTAAACATACTTCACCCTCACGACATATTTGTTGCACCTTCCATGGCACTGCTAGTTGCGTGCTTGCAGCTATCTGCATGCAGTGATGGCCTTTTCACAATGTTGCAGGGCCTTGCCAATTTTCATAGCAGTGGGAGCTGCACATGTGGGACTCGGTCTGGTGCTCAAGCTTTACTTTTTCCAGTATTGGTCCTAAGTCTATGTAAATCAGTGATAGTGTGTGCACGGCTGCGGATCTCTGATGCTACAGCTGATCGTCATGCTGTCAGCAAATATGTAGCACTCTCCAAAGCAAAGGTGCCATGGCAGCTGTGAGAACCATGCCTTGCCAGATCCGCTGCTGTTGGCATACATGCCGTGAGTACATAAATGAGTGCGTAGTGAGGTCCACCCTTGCTGATAATAGGTATATCAAAGTACAATGGCCTTCCCCAGTCAAAATACAGGTCAGACATGTGCAGTTACATAGCCTTTCTAGCTGTTACAATAAGTCCTGCATTCGACAACGATGTACAAATGATGTGAGACAAGGGGCTGCAGGCGCCCCGCATAATCAATCAGCTTTTGCTTGGTGGGGTATGAGTATTATGAGAGATGCTAGCCCTGGACACCTCAGTTGCCGATGGGGTCGACTACTCACCAGGGGAGAATATTCATATTTTTAGCTTACATCGCCTTCTTCCCGTCCAATGTTTTGTAAGTCCCAACCTCGGCACAACAAGCATGCTGTCTGGAAGACGCTTTGATCTGCAACCTTAATCAAGAGGTATGTCTGCATCTCCGCCGCCCCGCTACACCGGCAGCAGGTCTCCAAGCCCAAGACAGGATGAGAACAGGCCGAGATCCATGTCAATAGAGAGGCCTCAGCGAAGGCAAGCAAGGTCGCCAACAAGACCTGCTCACAGCAAGGACACTAGATACAGCTTGTACGTGAGCGGCCTTTCGCCGAAGGTCACAGAGGATGACCTGTATGACCATTTTAACAAAGAGGGCAAGGTAAAGCTCGTGCATGTGCCGCCATGTTAGCCCCAGACGTCCTTCTGCCTTCCTTTGTGCGCGAACACAGTTATGCTCAGATGCACCTATACAATCTTGTCCCTGTGGTGCTGCTGCTGCTGAAAGATCGTGTCTGAAAGTTTAGCTAACGATCCAGTAAAACTTGGTTGGTTGCACTAAACGAGCTGTCGCTACGATCGCTTCTGTTTCGATTGATATCAACTCAAGCACAGGCAAGACGCCTTCTCTGATACGATGCGATTCCTTGTCTTTTGCAGGTGACGGAATCAAGGATAGTGTCAGACCCCCGAACATATGAGTCTCGAGGCTTTGGCTTTGTTGGCTATGCTACTGAACAGGTACGGTGTCGGGGATGATGGTGGCTGTCTTTGATGTTGACATCGCAGGTTGCTTGTGCTGTTGGCAGCGTACTGTCATTAGAATCACACGTTCCGTGAGCTAAACCGTGCCTGACATGTGTACAGGAGCAAGACGACGCCATCAGGTACCTGGACGACTCAAACCTGCAAGGCCGTGCCATTAGAGTGGAAAAGGTACCGCAGCCTCCTCCCCTGCAATCACTGGAGATTGATCCCAACCACGACTTCAGCTCTTCACACATTCTTCCCTCTTCCAAAGCCACTACACCTTGCTTCCCAGACTGCATTACCTTCCCTTCCCAAAGCCCTCACCCATGCTCCTCTGCTACACCAAACCCAGAGGGACAACATCCAATGTCAGCTGCGTGTAACGGCTTCACATTTACTAGCCACATTCCACAACCAGCTCGCATCTGGAGCCACATCCCCCGTAGATAGCCTCTTACACTTTTCCCACATCCACACTCCCACATCCACACTGCTTCCACCCGACCCTCTCAGCTTGTCACATAACTAGCCCACCTGATCTGCATTGACAGGTGAGACTGGATTGTTCATTCAGCCACAGGATGTGGTGCTGCAGCTTGCTTGGACATCATTTGGCAAACACCAGCAGTCGGGCATATGCGCATGTCAGTGCAGTACTGATCACTCCAATCTGCTCATGATGAATTGTGCATAGACATGTGCCATGAAGGTCTGCTGACATCGTCAGAATTGGGTGAAGTGTTCTGTGGATCACTGAGTTCTTCAGGCTATATCTTCACAGCTGCAAACTGAATGCCTGTAGTTGCAAACTGAGATGCAACAGCTGCAGATTGACTTGTTGGTGATGGTGCAGGCAAAGCGCGCGCGGCCAAGGACACCCACACCAGGATCGTATAGAGGAACCAAGCCCCTAATGGACAGAGATGGACCACCGCGTGGCAGGCAAGTGTTTGCAGAGCTGTTGTGCCTTCATCTTCTGCAACTTTTGGCTGGTTCATAGAGTTGTCTTGCTTCCTGCACGTGTATCAAAATTTGACAACCTGCGCAAGAAGCTTTTGTGTCTTAGTGCATCCTGATGTATCTTGAACCTATGTGCTTAGACTGGCGTGCTGCATCAGCTGCTGACACTCTCTTGACCACGTAAAATACTTTCTGCTGCTATTGGTTCAAGGCACAGTGCATCAAGGAATTGTTGCCTGACCTGTAGTCATACATGTGTGCAGGGATCCATACTACCCAAGAGATACATACAGAGGACCTCCTAGAGACTCTTACAGAGACCCGCCTTACAGAGATACTCCACCATTCAGAAGTGACTCATACTCAAGAGATACAGGACGCTATAGGCAGAGAAGCCGCAGTCCCCGTGGCAGATATTATGATTAGTCATTCAAGCAGAAGCTTCCATACAGGCCTCAAGATCCATCTGGCAACAGCAGCTGTTGCTTTGCACTGATTAACAGCCACAAGACATACAATAATTGTTGGTGTTAGTGTGCAATGGTTGGAACAACAGTCCTTTTGTCAGGCAGTCATGCCCTCAAGTACAGTAGATTAGGTAGACATGTATTGCTTGTATTCTCTTGTTTGCTGTGTTCTTTGCTCTGCTGCAGAATTATTTTAGGACAGGAGTTGTGTAGAAAATCAAGTGAGTTGTGCAATGTTGCTGCAAATTTGCAGCTGTCCCCCCTGCAGCAAGTGCAAACCTTCACCTGCCTGTATATGACATGTTATATATCTCATGTAATTTTTGTGGAACGTTTATCATCCTGATGCAAGTGGTCCTATGCTGCCCAAGGTACGAGCAGTTTGCTGACAGTAGCCGTGGTCAGCCCAGTGAAGCCATAGAAAACTATAGCCTGCTAAGCACACAGAGAGGGGTCAGACAATACAGTACATGCAATTGCCTGGAAAATTATATGGCTTCTTCATAGGTTGGTGAGCCTACACCTGATGCATAAATACATGGTCGCATTATGAGGAGTTACAAGACAACTTGGCCATGCAGCAAACATGCATTGTTGGTCTGAAGCTTTAATGTGTCATGCGTTGTTAATAACACATGTCAGTGCCACATGGACTGTTGACTGAAGATTTCATGATAGCAACAATGACGGCAACTACATTATACAAACAAGCATCACTGCTGTTTACATTGTGAGCAAGCGAGGTCTTTGAGTCTCAATGCCGGCTTCGCTCAAACTGCACATTTGATCTGGAAGAACCTCCAGCATAGTCCTCATACTTTCCTCCACCACCGCCAGCACGCATAGCGCCACCACCTCCAATGCTGTCCAAAGCATTCTTTTTCCGGCTGCCACCACGAACATCATTAGCAAACTTGTCCAAGCCAAAGATATCTGCATCCACAGCTTCCCGCTCAAACTGAACAGGCCCTGTGTCTCTCCTGGAAGCTGCCCCGTAGTCAACGCCGCTGAAGCCCTGGTCAGGTTTGAACTTGCGGCCATCCTTGTCAGCGTCAACAGGCACGTCGTCATCATCAACTTGCTTGTTGGGCTTGTAGAGGCCTGAGCCTTTGTCAGCAAACAAAGCCTTGTCATAAACGTTGTAGGTGTCGTCCGCACCAAGACCGGAGGCCACGCCTGTATCTTGGTTGAACAGCCGCTGGTCGTACATGGGCTGACCAGTGGCGCCCACATTTGCTTGACCCAAGGCAATCTTCTCTGAGATGTCCCTGTCCCGGTCCCGTGTTAGCTTGCTCTTCTTGACACCGTGGGCATCCTTTGCATCTAACCTCCTTTCCCTCTCACGCTCCCGCTTGCGCTCCTGCAGCAAATACATGATTTAGCTTTTGCTTCATGCATGCAATCATGTTGCTTGGCCGCATCTTCAAAGAAATGCACTCCAGGATATACCAGTGTAGATGTATGACTCAGCCCAGAGCAAACAGCAGGACAGCAAACAGATATGATGTGTGATGATCAAACAACGCCCATTGATACATTCCTGTTGCTAGCAATGATCATGCAACCTGTTTGTGCAGCATCATTGTGCAAAAGCAAATGCACCTGCTGCTTAGCTGCCGCTGCCAGCAGGTGTGAATGATGGAATGCATGACTCACCCCTCTGATCTCGTCTCGTCGCCTTCTTTCTGCTCTCTCTTCAGCTGTCTCACGCTCACCAGGGGGACCCCTGCTAGGGGGGCCTGGCAGCTCACCACCACCCCTGGCAGGCGGGGGAGGGTACTCTTCCCTTGCCCCTGGACCACTGTCCTGACCCCCAACAGCCACACCAGCACCCCTGCAACAGCATAGCAGCATACTCGTACTCACAGCTCACTGTCTGTAGCACACACCAACAAAGCAGCAAAATGCGTGAGTTCTATACAATGTAGTCAGGGTGACTTGATGTGCAACTGCTGCAGCAATGCTTGCAGGAGGGTGCCTGAGCAGATACTGGGGTGGTAGTTGTGTACAGTCTGGAATGAAGATTTTCAACTGACTAGCACAGAGGTAACATGCAACACAGACAGCGTGCAACAGAGATAACATGCAACAGAGTCATCGTGCAACAAGACTTTCATGCAACAGCAGTGAACAAACCAGGCTGACCACAGCAGGACCATAAGCGTTTCTTGTGACTTCATTCAGCAGCATGACAGACAGAGGAGCTACCTGGCAGCAGCAGGAGGGGGGACATAAGAGCCGCCGCCCCCCCTCTCCATGCGCGCACGCTGGGCCAGGTCACGCAGCTCCACCTCCTTCTTCTCCTTCTCCCTGGCTTGCAGCTCACGAGCCACACGATTCCTGGTCTCAACTGCACATAATAATGATAATAATGATGATAATAATAATAGTAATAGTAATAATAATAATAATAATAATAATATTATTAATGATGATGATAATAATTGATACATGTACTTAGCCAGCAGGCATCAGGTACGGGCCACACGATTCCTGGTCTCAAACTGCACATCACCCGAGAGAACTTCAACAAAGCGCATCAAAGATATATTTATGCGCAGGGTTGCTAAGAGCAGACTGCTTCTGGGCATACCTAGCTCATCACGAGCCAAAAAGCATGAATATCACTTTAACATCTTACTACATTTGCACCTTGATGACATGAAATTCTGAAGCTCGATTGCACTGCTGCTTGCCACTGTTTGATAGTGCAACATTCTGTGCGTTTGATTTCAGTGGCTCATGCTGCATGCTGCTTGCACAAGGCTGCAACAACATATCAGTGGCTTGAACTGACCTGTCAGATAGACATGATGATACACACAACACTGTGATAGTCAGACATGCTTTACACACAGAGACATTGTGCTCTGACATGCAGACACAGCCAGCAGAGATGCGAGCAAACCACAACACATGCATCACAGCCTGCCACTACATTGGAAACACATGGCTTGCCATCAACAGCCTGCAATGGCACTGACAACAGAAGACCCACGACAGCTTTGTTGCAGCACTTACTACCACACCAACATCACCATGCACAGCAGCTCACAGAAGCCTTTAGAACTCACTTGCTTGTCTGGCAGAGCTTTCTGCCATGTACAGGGCCTCAGTGAATTTGGCAAAGCTGTCATTGATGGCAGTTTCTTGCAAGCCTCGCCCATCAGCTGCCAGTCGCTTGTCCAGGGGAATGGTGTACCCCTTGGGATTCTTCCAATTGGAGATGCTGGGGGGAATCTTCCAGTCCTGCTGGTCCTTCACGCTGACTGGGCGGGGGGGGGAGTGCATGATGGGTACTGGGGGGGAGCCTGCTCCCCTTGGCACCTGCAGGCGGTGAAAGGCAAGTTTGTGAGCCATACTGATTGATATGGGGACCCATGATTAGGAGGTAGAGTCAATTAGCATGTGATTGACGATTTGCTTTTTGTAGATGAATTGATTGAGCTGCAGAGGCAGCCACCATGTGCAGATGATGACTGGCAAGGACAGCACCCAAGATCACATACAGTATTGCTGGCAATCAGGCCTGTGCAACAATGAGATCTTTGTTATGTACAGCTGACTTGCAAAATGCCATGTAAAGTACACACAGATACCTGCCATTTCACATGAGGGCATTGTAGCGTATATACAGTCTGTAAAGGAACACAGCCATGTCGAAGGCATACCAAATACCAAATCAAAACCAGCAAGAGGGGCTTTCACCTTCTTATGCCTGAACTTGGGAGGTTCCATAGGGTCAACTGGCATGTCCTGCATCTTGATGGTGCGCTCTCGAGCACCAGAAGCATACTGAGGGCCCTGCTGGCTGGGGGTGTACTTAATGAAGGTGGGGGCGCCAGGCTGCTTTGGCACAGTCTTTGGCTGTGCTGCTTGAAGCTTGTTGCTGACTACCAGGTTCAGAGCAGCTGCTGTGTCCTTCATAGTCTGCTCGATCTCCTCCTCGTCTGGCTTCTCAAAGTTCCCCTGTGACAAATTGCTGTAGATTAGGATGATGTTGGCTCTGCAGGTCTGGCAAAGCGTCTGCAGCAACTTGCAGCTGTGCATGCTTGACAGTAGTGAGCAGCACTCAGTGTCAGTAACCATGTCAGTCTGCACAAAAGCTGGCCTGAGCAGTGCTGCACACCAAGAACAAGCCAGGCACGGCAAAAGCAATGCAGTGTTATTCAGGGCTGAGGATCACCTCTCGCAGGGCATCAACTTTGGGCACCAGGGACTTGTGATCTGAGTATATGATCTTGTCCTTGTTACGGCCTTGACGCAGGATAGAGTCATAGTTAACCTCGCCATCAGCATTCATAGTGACTGCCAAAGTCGTGTCTTTGCCGCTGCTGCTGCCAACACCGCTCTGCTGACCCTTTTTGCCCATGTCCAGAGGAAACTGGGCAACCTGGACCTCAGGAAAGGCTCCACCATCCCCAAAGTCCTCTTGTCGCCGTGGGACATACCTGGCTCTTTCTTGTGAGCCATAAGGAGGAGGCTCTTTCCGAGTCTGAGATATCAATGCAGTGCTAGCAGAGACAGGAACTTGAGGTGCCGCATATTCTCGGGTAGGGGCTGGCAAGCTCGCCAGCATCATGCTTGGCGACACCTGACGCACGCAAAACTACGAGCCCCAACCTTGACAAGATGAGCCCCGCTGTGTGCAATACTGATTGCTGTTGTCGCGTGTATACTTTGGCTAGACAGGCGTGATCTGTACTCTTTTGCGAACGTCTCAGCACAGAACTTCTGCATGCACAGAGGGTTTGGGAAACCCTGCTTGAATTGCCACGTGGATTGGCAAGTCCGGTGAGAGAGGGTTAAGCATGACGGTGAAACCACCATGTGCCCAGGCACACACTTGTGACATGTTTTCCCAGGTGCACAGTAGAGTCAACCGGGTAGACCGCTCCCAAGTTGGCATCACTGTACAACCAACAAGGTCAGCAGCTGCTAGCAGCAAAGACATGGTCTGAATGACAGACGATACAGGGTCTGTCAACTACATTCTGGATTTTGGAAGTGTGATTCATTGTCTTTGAACTCGTGTAAGTCGTGGGAACGACCTTCTCAATAAAGTGTGCAGACACAATCTGCAGGCGCCACTGGTTTCATGCAAACAAAAGTCACAACAGCATACACAAGCGTATAGGGTAGGTGTCAAGTATTAGTAGCAGATGTTGCATAGTGGGACTGTTATTTGGGTATTCATGACAGCAATGCTGTGACAGGAGCTGTCATGCATGGCTGGGTGTCTGTGCTCAACTCCTCTCCCAATTGCTCTGCACATAACTGCTCCCAAATGTTCTTGCAGGTCTTGGAAACTCAACTCTCCCACAAGCAAAAGACACTAATGTTGCTACAATGCTGCCAAGAGGAGAGCCCCTTTTGCAGCTCCTCCAAAGGCATTGGAAGCTGCGAGAGCCCTGGGCATTTGCCATTGCCCCATACTACCACATCAATGCTACATGGAGTTGGTATAGTCCCCTTGGTCATTATCCAGCATGCTGCAGAAGCAAGACAGCTTTAGGCAGCCAGCACTTGCAGCAGTACTGCAACTAGTTGTAAGAGACTTTGCTGTTATCAGCAAGACTTTCTAGCATCATACCTTTTGGAATGCCGTACTATGGCCCTGCCAATGGAGTTTATCCAATCCTCTTTTTCCTGCAGCGCAGAAAGCAGTCTTGCTTAATCCAGGCAGTGTGCATTACTGCAATAGATGGTACATCACATACAATCACAGCTGCATTTGCGCAACTGTCTGATTGCTAAAGTCTCAGTGTATCAGGCTGTATCAGGCTGAGCACAGACCAAGAGCATAGACAGCATTGCTGCGTGCAACTGCAAGCTGACACTGCAGCACCTTGTTGCTGTCTGGTGTATCACATGCGTATAGCTTGGATGCACAGAGCTTTGTATTACACACTAGTAGTGCAAATGGTGCTGGGTGTTGCAAACAATGCATTAATGGCTGGCTATCAGATGATGGCTACCAGACCTAAGTTGGTTTGAAGGTGTACCTTGTCTTTGTCTGCAACAAAATACATGCTGTTCTCTGTAGTGCTGATCTCAAAGGCAAAAGGCTTGTTGATGACGTCTTCTGCGCCTTTGATGGACAGGCATTTGTTGACCTGCGAAAATTGGGCATGTTGTGCCAGGTTGCGCAACAGTCGTGCACTCATGCAGCTGCTGTGCCAGAACCTACAGCTGTGAGGCTGTGATGTGAGCATGCATAGCATGGAGACAAGGTGCAGGCAGAAGCTGACAAACATGGAAAGTTACAGGCATGGAAAGTTGCATCAGCATTTGCATCTGGAGACGCAATGTACCTCGATCACTCCTCGTGGAATTGAGTCCTGCACACATGAATGCACAGGCATTAGCAAAGGGTTTGGGACAATCAGCAGCTCATTGGCATGCTGCTGCTGATTTGAGGCTATATACTCACAGGCGTAATGACATCGGACTTGAACCAGAAAATCTTGCCCTGCTTCAGGACAAAATATCTGCAAGTCAAAATATGTACTGATTCTGATGAGATGGAAGCTTGAGCATAGCGAAAGCAAACAACGAAGCATGGTGTTGGTTCACTTGGAACTGAGCTACCTCCTGCGCCAACTCTTGATAAACTCGCCTGCACCCAACCAAAAACTGTAAGCATCTAGCGCAGGTTCAACCTAGCGAGTTGCATTTGCATGCGCTTACCTTGCTTCATCAGCCATCCTGCCCGCTCGTGACCATGCCAAAACTCTACGTCGCCTACTTGCTGCTTGCCTTTGCCAAACAAGGAGTTCAGCATCGCCATGCTGGCAGATGCACCGTGGTACACTGCCAGTCACAGCAGGCACGATGCGCAAAGTTTGTATGAGGTACAGATCAGCCGTCTATCAAACAGAATATGTTCTCCGTTTGGCCGTCGAAATAGCAGTCAGCGCAACACCTTGCTGCAATCATATAAGCCTGGACTGGCTGAAGCAGAAGAACGGCTTGAGCTTTTGATGCAGAAGCCGCTTCAGCAGCTTAGATGACTGTGTCGATTGCAAGTCAAATGTCAGTACCCTCGATACTTGTATCGTCGTTTGCAGGTTTGCGAAGTCAGCATAGCGATGTGTGACAAGGAAGAAGCAAATACTGTTTCAATCTGACTGATCACACGATCCCACACTTCCAGGCGGCACAGCTGTCACTATCTGTGACCCACAAAGTTTCACATGCTCCAGCGCATGCATAACACGCCTGACCTTGATGGATCTGGCGGCAGGTTCGCCATTTTGCGTACAGAGTCAGAGCCTACTTCTGAACTGGAAAACTCCAAGTCCAGCAAGCGCCGAAGAAGAAAAAGCGCTAAGGCCAATCTCGAAAGCACTGACAGCAGCGAGGAACCCTCTGCACTTGCACGTGGGTCAAGTGGTAGCAGCACAAGCTTTGCCAAGCCTCCTCTCAAGTCTATTAGCGAAGCAGCCGTTCTGCGAAGCAACTCTGCTGAGCCTGCCAGTGCCCTTGAAGCTACCAGTCTGCAATCTTCTCTGAGACAAGACAGACACACTGCTGAAGATGTACTAAAGCGCACAGCTAGAAGGCCTCACATGTCCCTGTCCTTCCAAGAAAGCAGACCTGCTACTGAAGGTCTGGTGCATGTAATAGATGAGGCAACACTAGCAGCAAATCTAGTGTTTCAGTACTCACTGACAGCATATTCTGCAGACTGTCTCGCCGCATCTTCACGTCTTCCTCCTCCTCAAGACGCAACAGTTTCAGCCCAGGAACCTGGTAAAAGCTTTGCCTTGCCTTGGTCAGGTGTCTTGACAGACAGGAACTCACGCTGTGCATGTCATGCAGATGACCAACCTCAATCTTTTGCTCAGTACTTGCAAGCTGAGCTGTACCCTGAAGCTGTATACCCCACACCAGATGTCATTTTCCGGCAAACCGAGCGAGATAGAGTGTAACCTTCCTCTTGCACCCCTGCTTGATTTCTGTTTGCTGTGCTCACCTGTGGAAAGCTGTCTTGAGGTCTTTCCTCAAGTCACACCTGTTCAGAGACACTTGTGGACACGATCAGTACTCAGGCATTTGCATCTGTTGACTGTAGGTACAATGCAATAGCTTATGTGCCATATCAGCTGGAACGCTTGCTATGGTATGGCTTGCTCCTCTGTTGCAATTCATTCATGGTGAGACAACAACTGTGGCTTCCTTCATCCCAGCATGCAACATACAATCACGCAAGCATTGACAACATTCACTCATCATCATCACTGGGACCAATGTCTTGTTGATGTAGGCAACCTTCACTCTTCTCCCACTGCGCTTTGCACGCGCTGTCAGCTGCCTAGCCAGACAGCTGGGCAGGAAAGGCGGCTGCAGCTTGAAAGGCGACCAGCTGTTTGACATCATCTGCGTCGGCATCTTTGCCTGTACAGTGCTGTTCCTGAAGCACCTCAATGCAGGCGCCATCTACTTCTGGATCAAGGACTTGACTCAGGAGTTCCTGAAGCTGCAAGTCATCTACACTGCTGTAGAGATGTTTGACAAGGTGATGTCATGCTTCCACTATCAATCTACTCTGAGAACTGGTTCAGACCAATGTCTGCAGCTGTGCGTGAGCATACTATCATCAGACTAAGTCTGGACGTCCAATGAGGCAAACTAAGACTGGACTGACGGTAATGCATGCCCCTATGAAACAGCTGCAGTCAACACGTCATCTTACAATATAGACTCGTTACAGCAGGTACCCATGGCAGATAGCAATGGTGCATGTGGCTGATGCCTGCACATGTCTAAGACTTGTCTGCGCATGCAGCTGGCATCTCATGCTGTGTATGACACATGCACTTGCATTGTTGCCCAATGCTTCACGCAGAAATCAAGGCCTTGTTGGATGGTAGTTTATTTCTGTACTGTATCAACATTTGACTCTCAGTGATCCAGCCACCTCACCAGGCTCTGCAGATCAGTGCCTCCTTGTTGATCTGATTCTAGATCCAATCCTGGAGACTTGTTATTGTACCTGTACGGCCTAAATACATGGCTCATCAGGGGCATTGGCTTCCAAAATTACTGTGAACAGCCCTGTGGAGCTGACTTGTCTTCAGTGTGCAGATCCTGTGCTCTTTTGGAGTGGACACCTTGGAGGCTTTGTCAGGCACATGTACCCTGTATGTCAGCAGCACGTCTCACAGCAGGTCAGCAGGGCCTCTCAAGGATTGCATGTTCAGCACGTCAGCCTCCTTGTATGAATGCTCTAGTCACCTCCCCTGCATGAACACAGTCCGTCCTTTCGATCATCAACAACACCAAACAGCTGACTGGGCTGCTAGTGTATTGCAAATGACATAAGCCAGCAGGCTGCCAAGTGGCAGCGACATAGCTTTTGTGCTGCTCAGCAACCCTGCATGCTTGAGCCACCAAACCGTGTGGCATGTCGTTACAAGCTACATTCACCAGCATTGGAAGTTGTTACATCTCATCAGGCTCAACATACACCCGTGGGTAACATGAGCATGTTCATGCATCACCACTTCAGAAGTATTACTGTTCTGCGTTCTGCAACAGGCGGCAGCTCAGGCATCTGGTTTCAGACTCTCTGGTAGCCCTGGTGATTGTCGTCATGCATGGCACCATCATCATGTGCCAAGGCATGGCCTTCAGCGTAGCCATGAACAGCAAGCGAAGCAGCGCCTTGGTTGCACTGCTAATTGCTTCCAACTTTGTGGAAATCAAAGGTACACTCAAGCAGGGCGTTACTTGCAGACTGTGATAAATTGGAAACATGAAAACTGAAACTGCTGCTGATGCATGAGCAGTCAAGATGCGTGACATCCTCTATGAGCAAGCTGTCACCAATGAAACAGCTTCATGTACTGATCTGTGACTCATCACTGAGTCACAGTTAGTTGGTTTACATCTTAGAGTGATGTTGATGTAAGATCCCAAGCACGATCTGCTCAAAGAAGAGCCTAGTGGCTTCTGAATTGCAGAGCAAGCATGACCCCCTTGTGGTGCAGGAACTGTGATGAAGAGGTTTGACAGTTCAAAACTGTTCAAGCTAGCCTGTCAAGATGTTGTAGAACGCTTCCACCTCCTCATCTCCCTCTTGTTTGTACTGGTGAGAAACGCAATTGCCATTGTCAAATTAGCCCTAGCCCCCTGCCTGCTTGCTTGCTGGAGCATGACCAGCAAGGAAACAATCATCAAAACCTTTTGGTCAGTCTGTCTGTCGAATTCTGCATCATTATTTGTGAGTATATCTGTGTGTGTGTGTGTGTGTGTGTGTGTGTGTATGCATATGTATGTAGATGTATTATGGATGTCTGTATACGTGTAGGCAGATGTGCATGTCTGCATGTCACTCAGGCAGCCTTTGAGATGCTTTTATCTCATCTGCTATCAGGTGGAGGAAATGGACAACAGCGGGCACTGGTTGCCTAATCAGGACCTGCTGTGGCAGTGTGGCCAGATCTTCCTGGCAGAGGTGGCCATTGACGTTGCCAAGCATGCAGTTGTGGGCAAGTTTAATGAGATCAGGCCGGGGGTGTATAGGGAGTTCATGAAGGTAACGCTGTCCCTCTGTCTGTCTGTGTGTGCGTGTGGAACAATCAGCAATTTTCGTATCCACTGTGCTTGTCTCTTTATCATTCAACAAAATGTTGTGCAATCCAAAAATAAATCATCACAGTCAAACATCAAAGCAGCCACTCTTTGTTTTGGTGCTGCCTGCTAATATCAATTGATCATCAGCGTCTCATTGCACTGTGTGACAGCCTGCTTGGCGCTCTGCATTGCAGCCTGGTCAACAAGGAAGAAGGTGGGTCATGTCTGAAAGCTATAGCATCTGGCATATTGTTCTTGGCATGTGCTGCTACAGGATGTCTGTGAGCGCGTCATTGCAAGTCAGAGCCACAATATACATTCAGTCATGGACTTTGAGCCCTTTGGGCCAGCCGGACTCTTCTTACGGGTCACCCTTACCTTTATTGTCATCAGAAGCGAACCCCTGTCAGAGCTAAGCTTGTACCAATGGGTCTTCAGATGCTGTGCCTGCTTGCTCAGTTGGGGCCTACTGTGTTCTGTGTGTGCTGCTTTGGGATTCCTGCTGAAGCGACTTGCTCACTTGTACATGCAGCACTATGATGACTGGTACAACGCTAAGTCTGGACGTGGCCTGAATATGAGAACAGAACGTCTTGGATCTGAAAACAATCTCGGCAAACAAGAGTAGGGATTAGTTTTGTGGGGACTTCCTTTTTCTAAAATTTGTTAATAGCTAGCGGTAGATACAACACCTGTAGTGACAACAACTACTAGACATCATACATGTGCTACAAACATGTGTAGCACAAGACCATAAGTCAGGCAGTGGTAAAACAATATGCAGTGATGTCAGGTTTACACTACATCAGCATTAGTGCAATTGGAATGTCGTGTCCCATCCAAACTTGTCCTATGCATGCATTCAGCATATGTTCTCGGAACTCTTCATCACAGTGACATGCAATCTTCAGCAAAGCATACTCTGCACCGCTCTCCATCAAGAATCTGCTTTTCTCACACATTTGCTTCACCTCATTGCCATCGAGATCATGATACAGCACGGGGCTCTTGCATCCGCCTGTCAGCATGTGCAACAGTGCTGCAACAGGATTGTGTCGCATCAGCTGCATCTGTGCAACCTGGTCACTGCACAGCCTGCCAAGCAGTCTGGCTGTGGCAGACTTGCTGCATGCACAGTAGCACACTGCTGGCTGTTCATCATTTGCTTCACAGCTGCAGGACTTGTGTGACATGTTCAGGTGTTGTACTATGCTTGCCACCGCACCAGCATGGACAATCTGCACCTGCAAGTAATAGCAGCAGCACTCAGCACTGCACTAATCATTGCAGGGTTACTTTCACGAACACATACTGCTGCATGTGCAACAGCACAGGCACACTTGTCCTCATCTCAGCATGCTTAATCATTCAACAAGCTTGCTGGTCCTGCTGATTGGTCTGCTTATGGGGGTGCAATTTGTGTCCCATGCATCAAACTGCATTGCAATACAATATATTTTCTTTTTGCAGTGGACAGACACAGCAAGAGGCAACAACAAGTGCAGGCAGGTTGCAATCAAAATGAGGCCTACCTTGAGGTCTGGGAGTTTGGCCATGTGGAGCAGGCTTTGTGCGGCATGCATGCTGCCTTCTGCACATGCACCAGAAAGCACAGCTACCAGCGCCGGGATTCCTCCCCCCCGACTGATGGCCTTTTTCCTGTATTAAATGCACAGCGCCTCGGACACAAACTTCGTGCCTACAGTTACAGCTGCAACTGATTGAGTCTAACTTTTTCCTGTACATACCTGGCAGATGTAAGGTGATATTACGTCAGCATAATGCTGTATTGCAAAGGACCCACAGAGTAGTAGCATGTGCTGCATTGAGATGCACATTGTATGTTCAAGCCCCATTTTACGGTTTGGGACTGCATTGATGTGCCTATCTACTGCAGTCACCTTGCTTCTGCATTGCAGACTTTTTCCAGCATGCAATTTTTCCAGCATGCAATTGCAATTGCAATGCTCACCTGCTGATGTGAGTTGCTGCTGCAAGTGTATGCAGCAGGGCTGCAGCAGCAGCTTGGCAGTCGGCATCACTTCCCTTCAGCATGGCCACCAAGGCTGGGATGGTGCCACAAGCACACGCTTCACTCTGCAAGGCACCACAGTGATTACAGTACCAACAATGCACAAAGTCAGTGATGATCTCAAAAGTTACCTCAATCTTTATGACCTGTTGTCTCTTGAGTTTGTAGCAGCACAAGTTTTTTCTGTTTGGCTGACAGAGCTTAAGAACAACTTCATGTTGCAGCAAGTGCTAGATGTGTGTGTGGCACAAGTCTTTCTTTGTCAGGCTGGCTTCTTCATGCACAGACACGTGAAATAGACATTGCCATGTCATTTCAGGTCTTTCTGGGCTGACTCACTGAACGCAGGCTGACCTGCCTTTAGCCATAGTTCTGTGGCAAAGCACGCAGTTGAGAGGGTCAGCTGGCATGCGCAGCATTCGCATCTTCTGCACCATTACCTTGCAAAAAGCTCCAGCCAGGATCAAACATCCATACAGTGGGACAAAAAGACTTGCAACCTGGCTCCAGATCAGAGTCTTGAAGCGCATGTCGTTTGGCAAATTTGGAAGGTCACAAGCTTGGCAAGACATCTGACTTCATCACGACACATCATTCATGCAACTCAGTGTAATGTGATATTCCTGGTGTCCAGTTGTGAAACAAAAGTACAGTCATTGCAGCCACACCTGGTAGTCAGGGTTCTGCAGAATCTCCTTCAGAGTGAGGGCAGCATTCCTGCCACATGGGTGGCAGGGCCATTGGTGGAGCAGCCCTACCAGCCAGGGAATGGCCCCTGCCCTGGCAAAGACGGCGACATGGCGCTGGTCTGAAGCTGCTATTGCATGCATAGAGTTGCAAGCCAAGGCCTGAGCATTCACTGTGCCTGCAACAGACACATGACAGAGTCTCATGCTTGCCATGTACCTACATGCCTGTTGTTGATACAAGGATCAGCCACTGCTGCTGCTACTGGAACAACAGCTGCGCTGCCTAGACTCCTTTTGCACTCTGGTCAGACTGGACCAACATTCCATGCATTGAGTCCATGGACTGGACTTGCACAGTTGTTCAGGCCTGAGCAAAGTGGTATGAAGTCAGTGTCTGTCCATGAAGATGTGCAAGAGGGCAAGAATGCAGAAAGGCAGGTGTGAAGATGAGATGCAATCAGGCTTACCATACTGTAAAGTAGCCACAAGCGCAGGAGCAGCGCCTTCATTGACCAGGCCGAAATGGGTGTCTGGATTGCCAGTCAGGCTGACTAACGCTGCATTGGCTGCTACCAGCAGCCTGTTTCTCATAAGGCCGGTGCTGTCTGTGTTGTCCGTGCTGTCTGTGCTCTGTCCAGAACAGCCCTGCTTACCTGCATATCACACAAGACTGCCAACCAATGAGACGACTTTGGGATTGTGAGGGGTGCGAAGCATTTGTTGGTATGGAAAACATGCAGCTGTTTGTGCTGCTGGAAGTGGTGCAGCATGTACAGCGACAAGGCCGTGACAAAATGATGGATCAAGGGCAGGCTTCTGGTCAGATGCCAGTAGCGCTAGTGCTGATTTAGAATGGATAGCCAAGTTGATGACCTGCCTTGCAGAAACTTTGCAAGGGCTGTGCTATAGTAAGCAAGCCATCATGTGGGGAGCATGTGGAGAGACCTGTCGACATGTCTGCTGTCCTGCCGCTGCTGCTGCATGCTGCCTCAGTGTGTGCTGCAGCTTGAGCAGCTTGCAGCAGCCTGCTGTGAATGGAGGATGCAGCAACACCAACAAAGCTCACACCATCACCGCCAACTACACTGCTGCTGCTGCTGCTGCCGCTGCCTATATTGGCCATGCTGGAAGGCACAGCTGTGCTTGCTGCATCAGCTGTGTTACTCGCCACACCACGCAAACCAAACGCACCACTTGCCTGATCACCAGATTGTGCTCCACTGCTTGCAAAGTCACCAGCATCAGTTCTACTGACGTCACTAGACAGAGCACTTCCACTTGCACTTGCTGAGTCAGCGATCTCAGCTGCGCTGCTTGAATGTTCCTTCCCCAGGTGTTCTAGAGGGTGCTCAGGCTCAGCTTGAACATCATGCGAACCCTCCTCTGTTGCTTTCCTGCCTGTGTGCTGATCAGGTGTAGTTCTCACCCTCCCAAAATCCCATGCAAAGTCTGAGACAGCTATTTGACCCTGATCCACAGGTCTGAACTCATCCAAGGAGCTGCTGTCACCCTTGAAAGCGCTTGCATCACATGTGACTGCCTCGCTGAGCTGAGTTGGGTGAGGCAGCTGTCTGGCTGCCACTGAGTCCAATGTCCGAGCTGTGGTGCATGCCCGACAGGTGGCATGCATGGTCCGGAGTATTGCTGCAAGGCTGCCATGCTGGATGTTGAGCTGGTGGGTGCAGGGGTGCTCTGCCATCTCTGCCAGCAGATAAGCTGCCTGCATGTGACTCAGTATCTCAGACAGTATCTCAAATGGTGTCTCAGACAGTATTTCAGACAGTATTTCAGACAGTGTCTCAGCTAGTCTCTCAGACAGTCTCTCAGACAGTCTCTTAGACAGTATCTCAGAGAAACAACAAGGGAACACTAGGGACAACAGTAAGACTACCTTATAGCTTTTTGAAGTGACGCTGTAAAGCAGACTGGGCTTCCTTAGCAGGTATTGCACCAGGTAAGCCTGTAACAGTCTGTATGTGTGCATTGAGCACAAGACAACTGCGATATAGGATTAGTCATGCCACACAGTTTGACACCGCATGCAACATGATCACTTGGTGGATTGCCATGCAACATCTGTCATCACCTCAGTGGCTGAAGCAATGCTTGCAGCGTTTCTGTCACCAGCCTGCAGCATGGCCACAGCTGGGCCCACCGCTCCAGCCTTGGCCACTTCCAGCTTGGCCTTATCACAATCGGTGGCCACCCTCCACAACACACCAGCAGCTTCTTTAGCAAATGCTGTGTTGCCTGCAGCCGGACAGCTGATGAGTAACTGCAGCTGTGGTTCCAGCTTCAGCCACATGACCCCCATCAGGAATGGTGAATGGTGCAGACAACAAGGAAAGCCATAGACCATGCTCATGTAGATCTTGCAGATGTCCACGTACATAAGGCCTCAGCAATGGAGCATAGCTCAATTGTGTTTTTTGGTGTGCAAGTTTTCATGCATAGAGTCGATCCAAAACATCGCTGAAAGCTGTCACAGGATAGACACAGACTCAGCAGAGCCTTGAATGTTGCGCTAGCAGTGTTGCTCTAAGCTCCAGGACCCTTCTCCTGAGCAGCACCTCATGATCAGGAGATGCTGCCAAACATTGTCCCTGGAGATGTACCTGACAAGCAGTCCACCAATGTTTTCAAGGCTGATTGCTCCAGAAAGGCTTCCTTGCACCGCTGCTCCTTGGCCAAAATGCACAGCAGTCCGGCTGCTGTTCTGGAGTCACGTGCCAGCATGTTGATCAGCATTGGGATTGCGTGTGCCTCCAACATCTGCAGTCACGCATTTGAATTTCTCCTGGGTTCACAGCAGGCAAAGTTGGGACTGCATGTGCCTCTAGCATCTGCAGTCATGCGTTTGAATTTCTGCCGTGTTCACAGCACGCAAAGCATTGGGACTGCACGAGCCTGCAGCATCTGCAGTCATGCATTTGAGTGTCTGCCAGGGTCACAGCAGGCAAAGCATCCACTGTGCATGCTGGACTGATCACACACTGCTGAAGGCAGTCAATGCTCTGGACCAGTGACTCTGATCTACAACTCTGCTATTCCTGGCACTGCTGCTTTGTCATAACTTGTCATGTTGATTTTGTATCTCAGACCATACATGTTTGCTGACACTTAAGATGTGTTTGCAGCTGATGCTATGCTCCTATGGCTGCTCAAAGAATGTGTTGAGCAAATCTGGCTTCCATTGATGACAACATACCTGGTGCACAACCTCTGAGTCTACAAATGTGCTGCTGATCACCAGCTGACTCAGCACAGCCAGAGCAGCTTCCGTGACAGGGCCACATGACTCACCCCCACTCTCAGCACCAATCAACAAGTGCTGCAGCTCAGTGTCAACTCCGCTGCAGATTCTCAGTACGTTGCTATGCATCTCCTGTTCTGACTTCATCAACTGAAATAATTTTGGTACTGCCAGAGCTGATATCAGGCTATGCCTGTGATATGAGGCACTGGTTAGTATGCACTGCAGAGTTGCTAGAAGATATAAATCAGTTGACCGGACCGACAAAGAGGACGATGCATGGCTGAAGCTGGCTGAAGAAGAAGACGAGATGAAAGCTGAGCCGGCTGAAGAAGAGCGTGGTATGCTGCTCAAGCTGGACACAAAAGTGGTGAGGTGGCGAGCTGTGAGTGCGCCAGGTGGCAGGGAGGCTTGAGAGCTGCTGAGGCAGCTGCATGCACAGCAAGACAGCGTCAGCTTGACAGCACAGCATGGCTTTTAGCTAATCCTGTTGCATGGACTGCAGGAGCATGAACACACACTGTGCATGAACCTGTCAAACATGCTTCAGCGGACCAAGAGACAACAAGAACGTGCTTGTCATCAGATGCATGCAGATACATGTGCATTCAATCATGCCAGCAAGGCACCATGGACTTGCAATCACATGATGTCTGTGTACACGTGCAGGTAAGATGCCACAATTCAATGCTATGTATAGCTGCTTGCTGAAAGAACAGTTGCACCTGTACAGGGCTGCGGCCACAAGCAACTTTTGCTGCCCTGACGCACTTTCCAGCAGTGATACGAGCTTCAGCAGGATCTCTTCTCTGGCAGATCTCTCCTCAGGACACATCAGAATCGCTGCCAATGTTGCAGATTGCAAATCGTGAGCGCTGGTTGCTTGCTTTGTAGAAGTAGAGCTGAAGCTGCTGTTTGGCTGGCGTTGGCTATCTTGACTCAGATTGTGGTTGCGCAGGTGCTCTGGTGCCAAGGAACTGAGGCCAAGCAAAGCTTTGTGGATGGCAGACTCATTGCCAGTCCTGCAGCAACAACAGAGAGTGGCATGTGGCAGGCTGATCTGAGCAGTTGATGCAAAGTGTATGCATTCTGCCTGCCAGAGTGAGGTGCGACAGCAGACGCTCTGATATCGGGCTTCAGTGTGTGACGCGGCTATTCTCACCGGAAGATGGCTGCTAGTCTGGTCCAGAGGGTGAGACAGCTAGGTGTTAACTTGAACCCTGAACTAGGAATCCTCTGCAGATTTGCTTTCCATGCTGCAGTTGACGGGCTGACCGTGGAAGGTTTGAGGCGCCTTGATGCTAGGCAGAAGCGGCTTCGAACAAGATGCTGCGTGGTAAACCCATGTGATGTGAAATGGAGGCACGACGCCGGCGCTTGCTGCTGTGCACCCAACCGGCATGTGGTCTTGTAAAGGTTTGGAACCAGGTGCGTCATGGCCACGCAGCCAACTGCTTCGAGCCGTTGTTTTTGGTTGCAATATTTAGCAACTTCAGGTAGGGTGCTGCGCCATTTAGGTGAGCTTTCAACCCTGACCTAACGAACTCGATGTGCTTGTCAAGAGATGCGTAAGCACCAACGAAGGCCGGCTCGGTCCTTCACGGTCTGGGACAATCCTACGTGCAAGGTGCTGACATTGCCGCTGTCGAAGCCTCTGACAAAACTATGTGGTGCGGCACGAAGTTGAAAGGAGCTTGAAACCAGTTTGTAACGCCAACCATTCTGCTTGTCAGCTTTGTGTGCTGGAAGGCAGTTGCTGAAGAAGCCAGACGTGGTCCCCATGTCTGTACTGTGCAGCAACTCTGCACGTCATATACAAATACTATCATCAATACATATGATGATAGCTATATAGCTGCACGTGCATGCAGTTGTCTTCAACGCAAAGCAGGCCATGCACGCACTAACATATCAATATTACACGTCTGTACAAGCGCACTAGTGCTCTGATGTGCTCCCTGTTTTCAGCCTGCAGCTATGGCACTTTGACCTATACATTGACGAATGATGCTGCAGACAGGCTGCAGGAACACTTAGCAGGGAAAAGGTTTAGGTAACATTTGCACACCAGAATGACCTGTCTCGTGCAGTGAATTTGCCCAAACCTGCAAATGAACTGTACAAGCTTACAACAAGAGGCATCCACCTAGGTTGCCATTGGTCTGGCTGCCACACACGCTTACTTGAATCCTGAGTGAGGGAAAATTCCTCACACATCAGTCTGCACGCGTGCGCAGTACGTACGTACATGATGACCAGCTCCAGCAGCGTCATTCACACGTAAGTGTATCATTTGCTCATGACCAAAGCAGGACCTGATCAAGCCAGACGGCTGGGGGCAGCAAAACGCGTAGAGATCATCTTGGGCTGTCCAAGGAATTCCAAGGAAACTTCAGCGTTTGTCTTCGGAAGGATCCACATGCAGCATTTAGAAGCAGGCTCTGCATCCTGCTGGACTGTGAGGTCAACGAATGGCATGTTACGATCGGCTGCACGTAAGTGTAAGGCTGCTGCCGACCCAGTGCGCGTGCTGCAGATGTTCCAGAACTTTGAACCGTATGGGCAGGGCAGAGGAGGAAGCCACAGTGGCGCAAGAGGAGGCGCAAGAGGAGGCGGCAACCGAGGCAGAGCAAACAGAGGCAGGGGAGGCAGAGGCGGCAGAGGTACCAGGTTCGGTGGCAGCGGAATGTGCTGGCCTCTGCCAGAACTGCCGGGGCCTGCAGCCAGTAGTCAAAGTCGCCCTCCACCCAGAGCAGCTTCCCAGAGCAAGCCTGTAGCTGCCTCAGCAGTAGATCCTAGCTCTGAGAACAAGGCTGCTGCTGCTGCATTACGTGCCAACATAGGTCAGAAGCCCAAAGTCCCCACAACTGTTCCCAGTGAGCATTCTGGAGCAAAAGCATTGCCAGCAGCTGCCTCTGGCAATGCAACAGCTGCAGCTGCTGATTCGCAAGCTGCTAATCCAGCAGTTGTCAATCTAGTTGCCAACAACCCCAACCTGCGCCGCAATCCAGGCAGACAGTCACTTCCTCATGGAGGTAAATTGACCTACCCACCAACTTCCAGAACTCTCAACCCCAGTGCTGTCAGCCACACCCCCCAGACCCTCAACCCCAATGCTCCCAACACCCGCAACCCCAACACTCCGACCCCCAACATCCGCAAGCAGCCTCCTTTTCAGTCCCCGTCTGCCCTTCAAGCCAAGAGGCAGCCTTTCCAGCGGCCCCAACCACACTTCACCACCCCACCCAAGCGTGCCATTCAGCCAAGGCAGCCCCCCGGTCGCCCCCATCAACCCCCAATGCTCAACCTGGCAACAAATGAAGTGGCTAACCCAATTCAGTCACAGTCAGGTCAGCAGGCAGACTTTGAGTATGACAATCGATACCACCCAGGGCGTGATAACAGCTTCACTGGCAACTTCAGCCATTCTCAGAACGGATACGGTCATGACTACATGCCCTACTCAGACTTTGATTCCCCCAGGTTTTATGATGAGCCACTGCGCTCCCAGTATGACGACTTCTCAGAAACTGTGCCAAATTACAGCTGTGGTGTTCCAGCACCTATTGTGGGGAATGCTGCTGTGGCAAGCTATGGTGCTGACCCTAAAGCAGTTGTGGGGCAGAAGCGCAAGTTCTCTGGGCCACCCCAGGCTGCCCCCCGCCCTACCCAGCGCCCTTTCGCCAGGGGGCCAGACCCCCCTGTGGGCCCTGCCCAGGCCCCTGAGTACCCCATCAATGGTCACACTGGCAAGCTGGGCATGCAGGGAGACCACGATGCTCACAATCCCCAGGTCAGCTGCAATGATCTCGTTGCATATGATCTGATTATGCCAATGGCAGAGAAGCTGTTCTGTCCTTGCCAAATCGCTCAATCTGCACTGTTTCTTGTTCACAAGCACGCCTACCATGTGACTGCTCAGCTTAGTTCAGCATGTTGCAAGCTCCATGTTGCACTATATGGGGGGCGCTCAGACGGCAGATATGTGAACAATATTTGCAGTCTCACCGCCCCACACATAGTCTCAATGTCGATGCAGTCACTTCACATCTGGACGTGAATCTGCCAGTGAAAGGCACGCAACTATTTTCGCCTCTTGAGTCAACCAACTGTTTTACATGGCACCTTCTGTGCTAACTGTGCAGGGGGAGACTTTCATGGAGCGCAGAATGCAGTGGGCACTGCATCGCCTGCACACTCTGGAGGAGCGTATGGTGCAGATTGAGACTGCAGGAGGCACTTACAATGGTGAGTCCTCTGGCTGAGTTGACTGCTGCTTGGTAACCAGGCTCAGGCAAAGCAACACTGCCACAGCAAGGACCCGTGTCTAGCTATAGGTGCATTGCTGGGTTTTGGCTGACATTGGCTTGCTCATACCAGTCAGTAAATCAAGTTTGGCAACAAAGTCTCAGAAGTCTAGCTCTTGCCAATCTGTACCACAGAAGGATGCACCAAGGCTTACTGCTGGTACTTGGTCTGTGGGTGACTCACAAGCATGCTGTGTCATTACTGGCTTACTGAATTGGCAATGACTTATCGTAAGCATCTGAAGCCTTCTAGGGGGACAGCTGGCAGCCTGCTAGCAGGCTTCAAATGCTTACGACAAGTCATTGCCAGTTCAGTAAGCCAGTAATGACACAGCTCCCCTATGGACGCTACCCCGATTGGGTCACTTGCTGTTGATTGGCAGCCCAAGGATAGCAGCTGACTCACAAACTAGTGACAGCTGCAGTGCATCAAAGATATTGTGACATTCAGCTTTATGCAAGATGCCATTGTGATCACAGGTGTGTGAATAGGCTGTATATCAATCAAGTTCTCAAGAAGGCAGTGGCACGCTTGGGCGAGCTGACACTGCTGATACACTGACATAGTCTTATTCAACTTGGTTCAAGACTGTATGGCCTTTGCTGGAATCACATGCAAGCCCATCTATTATGACCAGCTTCTAGAGTCAGATGCAAACATGGCTGACATACTGCTTCCAGCCTCTGTAGAGTAAAATTTGTCTGTTCACACTGAAGGCAGCAAGACTATGAAAGTGCAGCAACAACAAACTTGAGGTCAAAACACCACACGCAAGCTTGGAGTTTGCCAGATATAGATTCTCACATGTTGCACAGCAAGCAACGCACCATCATGCCAGATTGTGCATGATGGCATTGCAGTAATGCAGCTTCTGTGCTTGTCAGCTTGGACACAATCCATAGCTGTCAGTTATTAGCTTTGTGGGTCCTTGAGGCAGTGATTGTGCCCATCCCCAATTAGATCTGAGGTTCCTCACTTTGATACAGTCCTTGTAGAAGCTGGATGTACTGCTGTAGGTATATTGATATGTCATCCCATCTCTTTGTCTGTAATGATACGGTTGCAGATTTCAGTCAAGTGCTGTTATGCCGCCAAAGTACCTCTGGCGCCAAGCTATTACTCAGTGTTGACTTTGCCTGCACACACAGCTGAGTAAGCTGAGCTTACCATCTGCCAGAGCTGTATTTTTGCTTGACTCTGGGCTGGCTGCAGAGTGTAGGTCTGTGTGCTTGGCCAGGAGGTTTTCTAAGGGCACTGAGCAGGGATTCTGAAAACATAATACAGCTTTGCAAGGCGGGAGTCGAACGGCTAGTATTCACTGCTGTTGCAAAACAACACACACAGTCTCATCGGACCGGCCAGAGAATCTCATTTTACAGGGCTCGGGGTGGTAAGCTGGCTCGGCTGCACAAGGGTTAGGTCGTCGGTGAGAAGTTGAGATCGAGATCATGCTGGTACGCGCATGCAGTGAGCGTCGACGTTGTTGTTAAGAGCTTGGCAGGGACAAAATCGTCAGCTTGATACATCATTAGACCGTACCACTTGCTCATTTTGAAGCATGTGCAAGCAGTCCAGTCCGTATTGTAACGGCAGAGTTGCTGTGCTTTGCAGGCTTTCAGCTCAAAGGTCTTGCTGCATTTATCTACATTTGCGGTGAGCTGACTTGAATTGCTTTGTGAGCAAAATCTGCGTCGTTATAGACTGCTTTGCATTCGCGTGCTGAAGCAGGTCTGCAGTGAGACACTCCTTTACCTTGCAGGTGCTGGGCCAGTACTGTTGCTGCACATGTCCTGTGAAATCAGTTCCGCTTCCAGGCAATCCATCATTCACGCCTGAAACACTCGTTGCTGGCCTGCCTGCTGCCTTCAACTTTGGAACCTTCCCACGTAAGCTGCACTAAGCTTTCACCTGCCTGACCGTCACATTTCATTCCACGTCAGTCTCACGAGTGTCTCTATGTCACACAAAATCTGCTCTCTCATTGTCATTACCACTCAGCATGAGACAAAATTGCTGCAGGATCTGCACGTGCACTGACTGTAAGCCAGTGACCATCATTACTGTACACCTGCAGGGTATAACATGTCTGTAAAGGTAACAAAGGGCAACCTAGCAGTGACCAAGCCTCCACCATCCAACTTCTCCTGGTCCATAGATCTGTGTCTGCTGGATCTAGCCTTGTGCGGAAGTGTCCTGACCAGCGCTAAACCCCAACTGAGCCCTGCTCCTTTCTTGCTCCCAAACTATGCCCCTCAAGTATGGCCACTGCTTCTGTTTTTCTGGTGCATTAGTGCCTGCGTTCACGCAATGCGCCAAACACTTCACCCAGTCACTGTTTTAGGCACAACTCACTTCCTGAATCCCATAGCATTGGCTTGTGGCCTGAGCTTGATGCATCAGCGCACGCTGGGATGCTGTTACGCGCATCACAGGTTGCAATGCCACAGATCGTAAGCATCAAGGCATGCACAGCGGCCCAAAGGCCAGACCATTGTCTGCTTGAATGACTGCTAGTGCTTCATGTGCAGGGTGTGTATGATCTGGAACTTGACCTGACAGCAGTGGCTGGGCAGCAGACGCTCTCATACTGCAGCAACTTCACAGTCACAGTAAGCTCTTCTGCAGTCTGCATCAGCACTTGAAAGTCTTTCGACAGCTGTGTGACTGTATGTGAACTGGACAATCAGCATGTGACCCTGCAGAAACAGTACCAGCGTTTTGCACTAGGCCGACAGCACTGTGATGTCTCAAGGCATGATGTTCTGTTGAGTGATTTCTTGCACGCATTGACCAGCATAGTAAATGTCTGCTGCACTTGAGCAACCTTGCTGCTGTGATCTGCAGCATGATCTGACAGTGGAGTCTTTGTCTTTGGTCTTGCAGCACCAAAAGAAAAGTGATGGTTGGGTTTTTGTTTTACTTGCTGCTGTTGATGGTCAGTATTTTACTCTGCAGGTGGCGTCAAAGGTTGGGTCACCGCTCCCTTCACCCAAGCCAGGAGCTGCAACCCCAGCCCCCACCCCCTCCCCTACCCCAACCCCTCCAACACCTCTTGTGACTGCTGTGTCGATTGTTGTTTCGAATCTGACTCAACCCCCTTCTCCTAACTTAGTGTTGCCAGTCTCACCACCTGCCTCACCAGTTGCTAACCTGTCCTCACCATCTCCTTCGCAACCTTCTAACCTGTCCTCACCTGTCTCTTCACCTGCATCCCCTCCAGCATCCCCTGCCTCTACTCCACCCCCTCCATCAACCCCTGCCTTGACCCCATCCCCTGCTGAGAATGCAGTTCCTACTGAGTCTCCAACCCCTTCCAGTACGCCCACAGCTTCTCCCCATCAGGTCCGCCCATACAACCCCATAGCTGAAGCACCCTTGCCCACCTCTCCCTCCACCCCACCACTCACCCCCACCCCAACCCCAACAACATTGCCCACAACGCCTCCAACAAC
>JAABUP010001428.1_pt1 | contig 50056 bp, 59 predicted proteins | sample 5559201 | NCBI WGS metagenome assembly JAABUP01 (sample SAMN10711887, study PRJNA513373) | rock metagenome | isolation source: Antarctica rocks | place: Antarctica | reverse complement strand
TTTTCATATGTTTTTACAGGCCGCCGTGCTCTAGGACGATGTGCTTACTTGACATTGCTTGGCCCGGCAATTTAGCCGGCCAAGGCGCTGGGCCAGTCGCCGAGGTGCAGGTTTCGTGCATTGGCGCTTACATGGTCACACTTGCCGTTCTTCTTGGCTTACATGGTGACACACATGTGTCATGACATGACCGGCCTTGCCATTAGGGCTGGTCGTCTTGGCGCCAAAACGTTTTGCTTGCCCCTCGCGGGGATTGCTTTCAGTTTGGGCCTGAGTGTCAGAGTATGGGGGCGATGCCTCAGGTGACATTGCTGCGGCTATCCCAACCTGGTACCGCTCAGACGTGTGCATAGCAGAGCTCAGAGCTTCTGTGTCAGATGGTAACCTGGCCATCAGCCTTCACTTGCTTTGGGCAGCAGATCTCAGTGTCAGTCCAGCCCAGCATCCTAGCCAAGGCTTATTTGTACCAGCACAGGGCTCAATAACATGTGCAACAGCAGGCAGAATCAACACCAGCCTCCTCACTATCACCCAGAACCAAACGCAGGCAGCAGCAACAGGCAAGGGCTCAAAATGCAGCTTTCAAGCAGGCTCATCAGCAGCAGCAGCAGCAGCAGCAGCAGCAGCAGCAGCAGCAGCAGCAGCAGCAGCAGCAGCAGCAGCAGCAGCAAGCCTTACATGCCCTTCCACCCTGCTACCTCAGTCGATAACGTGCCTCCTGGAAACAGATTGGTTTTGGGGCGCCTCCTTGACCCTGTCCCTGATCTTGGGGGTCAGCGTGGCAGGGCTGTGCTGGACCACTCAGCGCCAACTCTTCTGGATCTGGACCCACAGCAGTCCAAGTCTGCTGCTCAGGTCAGCTCTCTGCTCACCCCAGCAGCAGCCTCCATGCAAGCTACAGATGGTCCATCAACCTCAGCTGTGCCTGCAACGGTGGCAGACCCCGCCCTTGCCGCTGGGCCTACGCCTGCTGACACACCCATGCTGCCAGCAGAGCCTTTGCTGGTGCCCCCGGACTTTCCTGACACTGCAGTGTCCTCTGCCCATATGCTGTCCTCTGCCATGTGCATATGGGCAGAGGATGTTGACATACCTGTTGACGTTGCCAGGCAAGCAATTCTCTATGTGCATGCCAATTTTGCGTCAGAGCTCAGCCAACATCCCTCAGCAGATTGCACTTGATTGTCCTAGCCGCTGCAGAAGCTCATGGTTGCAGTAGTCAGATCAGCAAGTATAGCATAGTCAAACAGCTCAGGAGTAGATCCAGCCTCAGACAGCACTGTGACAGACGGCCCCTCCATGCCAAGCACATCAGCAACAGCAACTATGGCAGCCCCAGACGGTCAGGCAGGCAGCACAAACCAGCCGCAGAGTACTGGAAACTGCCCACTGCAGCCCCTGGGGGGGCTCAATGAGCCCCCCCAGACCCCTCTCTCTACAGCTTCTGTCTCTCAAAGTCATTGGGCTCCGACAGGGGCAGAAGCGGGCGGCATTGTTTGCAGTCCTGCAAGCTGGGCCGTGGCATGTCGTTGCTCTGCAAGTTGGTGTAGAAAGGGGGCAGGCCCTACCGCCCCATGGGATGGCCCATCACTTTGGGCTGCTGGCACATCAGCTAGCCGCGGCGTGGCCTTGTTGTTCAAGGCTTGTCCCCTTCTGTCAGGGGTCTCAGCTTATGCTGCAGACCCCGGTGGCAGCTTTACTGCTGCTCAAGGCAACTTGAGTGGCAGCCATGTCACCATGGTGTCAATGTATGCTCCAGTCGAGAGGCAGGAGCATTTTCTTGCAGCAAAGCCTCCTTTATGCTATGCCAATAGACACTCCCTTATTCCCAGGGGGTGACTGGGACTGCGTGAAAGAGGGTTCGGACCTAGTTGGGGGCCAGCCAGCAAGCCTTGAGCTTGCAAGATGCCTTCAGGTGCTTGCATCGGCAAGCGAGGGAGTTCACGCACACAGCTACCAACAATGCATCCTCAGCCAGAACTGACATATGGCTCCTCAGCGACAGCTTGCTTCCAGATGTCAGTGCAGCTTCAGTCACAGACCTCATCTTGCCAGACCATTATGGAGTGGCAGTCACAATGTCACCTGCCAATACACCTCCCCGAGGCCCCGGGCATTGGTCAATGCCTCCTGCCATTATTCCCATCCTGCCATCAAGTCCCTCATAACAGCTCAGATCCAGACCTTCCTTCAAGCTAATCCAGTGACCACAACTCTCAGCCGCGCAGCCAGATGGGACAAGCTCAAGGTCAAAAGCCCAGGCCAGGCCAGGCAGACCACACAAACTGAATGCAAAAGCAATCCAGCACATCCTGGCAGCAGCGAAGCAAAAGCAATGCAAATCTGCTGCTGCTGTTGCAACCAAAGTCCAGCAGAAGTCTGTCTTGAAAGTCAGTGTTATAAGCAATTAGCACAGTGCACCCTCTCAGAAGAGAGGGCCTGAAAAACCTCAGGCCCAAGGAGATTGTTCCAGCAAGCTGGCAGGGGGCCAGACAAGTGGAAGCTACAGCAGGACAGTGCTCCTGCTCAACAGACCAACAAAAACATCAACGTATCAGCAACACTGTCCTAGGAGGCCATTTCCAGGATGGGTCCCCAACTCCACTGATTCGTCTCCCTTTGATAACCTCTGGGCTTAGATGGACCAGCAGTTGGGTGACAGAGAGGGCATCAACAAATACTGATGACTTGCAATGCAGCTAATGGTCCTTAGGGACTCAATCACACTCCCACAGCTGCATGACTTGTTTGACGGTATGAAGCTTCTTGTCAAGCTGCAAGGCAGTCACACAGGCAAGTGAGCAAAGCTCAGAACAGTATTTATGTTCCTGCCACATGCCATTGGAGTCCACTAGACCAATGAGTACATTCTGACTGCAAGTTGGGCACCAAAGACATCTGTGACATCCCGCTATGCATGTCACATCACCTACCCAAAACTAGAGTTGCAAGGCCTTGAGCAGCAATACACCTTGCACATTGCTTGCAGAGCTTGTGATAGCGTTTGCTAGCTTGTAAAAATGCTCACAAGCATTTCCAGGACCAATGGCAGCTGGCTATTGACTATAGAGTCAACGTGCGTTACAACCCAGAATGCAGTTTTGAAAGCTACAGCAGGCATCATAAGTCTGCTTACACACATTTGCATTCACGTGGCCTTTAACATTGTTGTGCATCTGACTGACATATGAACATGAGTCACCATACCATCAGAGATTGCACAACCAAGCTTGCAACCCCAGCTGATCAGATTCCTGCAAACCCTAGCCAGACTCAAATTTTCAGCCATGCACGGTATAAGCTGTTCGCAAAAGGCTGACGCAGTCAGCAGTCTAAGTCAAAGTCATTACGGACTTGGGGCTGAACTCTCGCATTTTTTTGCACCGGCAGGGCAATGTGCTAGGTGAGCCTCTGCATGTGCTTGCACTCAAAATAAAGGTTTGCTGACTGATCAGGCTCAACCTCTGTCAGAGGTAAGCTTATCCAGGCAGCAAGCTTTTGCTACCCCTTGTGTAAACAGCCACTGGTTCCTGCTTGCTGCTTTGCTGAGAAACCCAGATACTAGGCAAGATAGCTGGCCTGTTTTGCCAGAAGGTTTGAACTTCACAACGTATTGCTTCCTATGAATCTTGCCTGCTGGGCAGCCCCAAACCTGACTGTTGGCTGACACAAGCTTTTATGCCTCACTAACCTGCTTCAGCCAAAGCCTTGCAGCTTGCGGCACAAGCGTTTTCAACGGCAACGGTCACAGCAGCAGGTGCGCAGGGTCGTCTGCTAACACTGGCTGGCCTCACCGCCATTTGCACTGCGCACAGCATTCACTCCAAGGTTTCTGCTGAAGCAGTACCATCACTGTAAGCACACTTTTGACGGCAGCTGTAGCTTGCCAATGGCGGCATAGCCAATCAGTGACTGTGGCTGCAACCGGGCATGTGATGATCAAGTGGCTGATGGTCTGAGGCTGACTGGGGTCGGTAAAGCAAGAGAAAGGGCAGTTGGCCTGTGATGGCATGGCCCTGCCACTGTATGCTCTTTATTACTTTTTAGGTTTTTTTTGGGTTACAGGGGAATTGTCCACCCTCCGTCAGATGATGGAGGTACCCAACAAACCTGGTTTGTGCCCGAACAACGGCCTGGATAACGCGTTCCTAAGCGATCAGTCCATGGCAAGCAATCCCCGCAAGGGGCAAGCAAAACGAGAGGCTGCCTGCATGTCGTAGCCCAAGACATCCCCAAGATGTTTGATGGTCTGTTGGCCTGTGATGGAGCTGATGCTGGGGACGGCATTTACTGAGGCTGAGGCAAGGGGCCGTGCTTGGACCAGAAAACCCCGAGACTTGCTGAGCATCTGAGGGCTGAAGCACATGCAAGGTGGTGTCATCAGCATATTGCAGGCTGACAGGCGCTGGCTGACCATCTGCCATTTCTTTTTTCGGAGGGAGAGATATTGATTACACGAAGACCATCTGGCATGGTGACACCTTGCTGGGCTTGGTGTCTGAGATGACTGGCCAGAGGTTGCGCTGCCAAGACATATAAGAGAGGTGACAGAGGGCTACCTTGTACCTTTGACCGCTCAGGAAAGCTGGATGACTGTCAGCCATTGACAGCAGCCGTAGCTGAGGTGTTCTGGAGCATAATGCTGACCCATTTGCAAGCACGCTCGCCAAACCCCATGCTGGACATGCAATCTAGCACAGTACAGGGGAATTCACTGTCCACGCTGGCAAACTGTTGCGCTTTTGGTCCAATATCGGATGTGAGACCTTTCTTGCAGCAGGTTTGCTGGGCGCAGACTCAGATTCATGAGTCAAAGACATTGAAACACAGATCACGGGCAGTATACTGCGCGTCAGATTATTCCGGCTCTGTCAAGCGGTTCGCCTGGACGAGACGAGCAGATCGCCGCCTTCCAAATTGAAAACGGCCATGTAGCAATTGGACCGTAACAATTGTACAGTAAACTACTGCGTTGCTTACCAATTGGTAACGTTACTCAAAGCAACATGATGACCACTGCATACCATGAAACTGAAGCGAGCAACGCATCTTGATAGGAAAGGATAATCACCATCCACAAGACAGCGTTTGTATCAGAGCCGTCACAGAGAAGGCCACCTAAGCAGTAACAACACGTGGATTTTTGACTTGTGGGACGCCTTTTGGTACTTTTCCTGGGGGTGGTTGCAGCTTTGGAATTTTACCCTCTCATGAGCAAGTAGACATGTTTTTTGTTTGATTACTCTGTTTTCTTCCATGATGTGCTTTATAGCATTTTCATGACACATCTTTTCTGAAGTACCCTTCCTGTGGACTGATCGCCTTGTCATCTTGACAAGGCCGGTGTTTCACACATCTTAGGTCTGGTATCTTTGTTAGCACCAGCTGGCATAGAGCTTCCTGCTTGCCATGGACTGATCGCTTAAGAACGCGTTTTCTAGGCCGTTGTTCGGGCTCAACCCAGGTTCGTTCAGTATCTTCATCATCTGACGCAGGGTGGAGAATTCCCCTGTAACCCAAAAAAAGAAAAAACCACCGTTCAAAAAAGAAAACAACACCGTTCAAGCCTGCCAACTTGCATTTTTCCCAGCCAAGTGCCATACCAACGAGCTAAAGAAGACAGGCATTGCCAACACAAAGGCACCCAGACTGACAGGACAGTGTAGTAAACACCATAAAGTCAGATCAATATCCATCCCTCCCAAGATAAATAAATAAATAAATAAATAAACAAAGTCAGATCAAAATGTATTTCTAAAAGAGCAACATTAGGCTCAGCATGTTCGGCATACATTCCAAGCAGGTCAAAGTCAGTGATATTAACAAAAAGCACAGCCTCAAGTGGCCAAACAAATATCGGCTAGTCATTGAAAGGGGTGTAAAGAAGGCACTGAGCAATCGCTTCAAAAAACCGCGCTGCAGGCCCTTGCTGGTAGAGGGCTTGTCTGGAGGCTCAGCCTTTGATGCTGCAGAACATGGTCTAGTCTTCTTGTGTTCGTGTAAGCTGCGCCGCAAGTGAGGCGCATAGGAATCATCAGGTGTCACGGGCACCATGGCCAATGTGTCTTTTTTTGTTGTGGGTTACAGGGGAATTGTCCACCCTCCGTCCGATGATGAAGGTACCGAACGAACCTGGCTTGAGCCCGAACAACGGCCTAGAAAACGCGTTTCTAAGCAATCAGTCCACGGCAAGCCAAATTATCAGCAGATGTAGCCTCTGCCGTCCCAAAGGACTCAGCATCTGACATAGACTCAGGGCCCGCCAGCCAGCCAGCCAGCCAGCCAGCCAATGGAGAAGCAGCATCAGGCATGTCAGCACGGGATGAGGAAGCAACAGGCAGAGTAGTCCCCAAAGTTCATCTGGTGATCATCCTTCTCTATCAAGATGTGTTGTTAGCTTCAGCTTAATGGTATGCAGTGGACATCACATTTCTTTGAGGTTGTTATCGTTGCTTCGTGTAATGAATATCTCTCCCTCCCAAAAAAAAGAAGAAAAAAAGTTCATCTGATCATCATCCATCACGCATCGTTTGTATCAGAGCCGTCAACTGTCTTGTCCGCTGCTTGCTTTGCCTGGCAAGGTTCTTGACAGCTATGTTGGGTTGATGCAGACAGAGGTGATGCTTTCTTCAATGAAAATGAACAGGCTTGGCTGTACGCTGGTGAACAACTGCCTTGCAGCCTGCTTCTTTTGCTTGACATGTTGCTGTTTTAGCAGTTCATCATGCTTTTTAACGTGACGCCTTATGTCAGGTGATTGAAAATGCCATTTTCAACATGGGCTGTTTCTTGATTTGCTGAACATGGTTTGGTTGTACGAGATGAACAACTACCTTGTAGATTGCTTGTTTTGTTTGTCATGTTGGGCTTTCACAGACTCTCGTGTCTACCCCTGTCCAAGTTGTGAAAGTAGCTTGCAGCTTTAATGGCCTTCCTTCTGACACTTGTGGTTTCTTTGTATCTTTAGATGCTGGATAGCTCTCCCAGCCACAAAAAGTACAGCCGCTGAAATAGTTGCCGGATATTTAATGTCGAATCACAAACCTCAAAACCGATCTGTTACTTGTTACATGTGTGTCAAGCGTTCGCCTTGTATTTGCAAACGCCCACAGAAATCCGTAGATTGTATAGCAGTCGTTGTTCGACTTGACATTCATAGCAAAAACAATGGGAAAAAGTTGCATGATAGCCAAAGTGTTCACGCACACACTTATGTGCTAAACTAGTATAGCAGTCCTGTGACCTTGACTTGTCCTCTTAGTGTAATCAGGGCATCTCGACAAATGTCAAAGAGCACAGGTACAAACGAAACATTTGCTACCATACTATACTGCAACAGCAGAAGCGGGCACGACAGGACCCTTCAGGCATGCGTATTTTGTCTAGGCACATGTGCTACTTCTTTTTGCCCACTCCACCCATCTTGCCCTTCTTGGCTGTTGCCTTGCTTTTGCTGTCTGGCTCTTTTCGTTTGCCAGTTGTGCTGTGCTTAGTGGTGACAGCGCCAAAAAAGGATTCGAGCCGCCCTGCAAAGCAAACATGCTCTACACCATGTAAAACGGAGCAGTGAAGGCTCACCACTCTATGACTTCATGGCCCTTGCTCTTTGTATGCCAGAGAGCAACAATTGGCACCTCAATCATGCTTGCAGAGTGCAAGCAAGCCATGCAGCTTAGCTTGCTCGTATGCACTTGTGACGCAAATGACAGCTTGATATGACATAGCACCTTCAGCAGCAAGGAAATGGAACACATAACACACAACACAAGCAAGTTGTAATTCAAGACAGACCTTGGGAGGATTTGCCCTTGGTGCCATGCACCTTCTTGATAGCACCGCGCACTCTGTCCTCATTGAAGTTCTTCTCTGCTACCAGGAACTCAACCAGAGCTTCCTCATCAGGCTCACCCCACTTGAGAGTTGGGACTGCGTCTGTTGACAACACATCAGGCTCTGCAGCCCACAGCACATCGTCATTGCAACAGCAAGACATACGCACTGTCCCTTTGTTACTGCTAATCTGTTTTTGCATTGTTCAGGAGGGTAGCCTTGCATCAGGAGCATGGGCTTTGCCTACTGGTAGTGAATTTTGACATGTAAAGACAAAGACACACATGTTTGGCTGCTAGAACAACAGCCGCATAAAAGGGTTTTTGCAGCAGTCGAACAAGTACGTCTTTGCCCAGGCATGTCTTGGCATTTGTGTGTCAATTGCTACTACCACATAGCAGAGTACTGAAGTTGTTACTGTGGCAAAAGTTTGTCAGACAACTGCACAATATAGATAGTTTGCAAAACCTGCTGACAACATAGCTGAGCCTGGACATGTAGAGTTGTTGCCTTGTTACACATCATGCAAGCCTACAACATTTGCCAGCCGCGACGATTCATGATGCCGCAGCTTGTACACAGCATTGCATTGCCACCTGAGACGGTACGTCACTTTGTTCTTTTGCTGTGACAATGACTAACATCAAGCAATGAAGCAGCACTTTGTTGTGAACGACTTGCCCTGCTTGAGTTCATATGTAGTGGTCAGCAGAACTAGCACTGTCACATCTAGTTGACTGCCACATTGGTGTTGCACAAATGTGGCTGCTCAGTGGTTCTTGGCAGGCCTTGCGTCAATCACATAAATGCAAGACAAGTTCAGGATAGCATACCTTTGAAGAGGGTGCGTGCTTCCTGGTATGGGAAAGGGTCTGGGATGCCGTAGCGGGCGGTGTCCAGTTGACCCATGACAGACTCTAGATTGCCATGCTTCTGAATCAGCTGCAGAGCGCGCACCCCACCTATGTCTGCGCATTGCAACAGCTTATCAAACTATGCGTGCCATGCATTCTGCAAGGAAAGCATGCTGCCACCACAAAGCCAATGACCAACTCAAACACTGCTGAAACAAAATTGGCTTGTGTACACTTATGTCACCATGGCACAAGCAATCATCAGCATAAGATGTTGCATGCTCAGATCATGACTCACTCTTGATGCTGCCACAGTAATCACAGCCACACAAGATGCAGAGGTCCACAAACTGGTCTGCAGTGAGCTTGAGGCCCTCCAGCACCTTCTCGTACTCATACTCTGTGATGGGCAGCTTGGCTGAGGCGGCTGCACACAGGTTGCGCACCAGGCGAGGGGTGGCAAAGGTCAGGGCATCCATGTCTTCTGTGGCTATGGCGTACACCTGCAGGCAGAAACAGGATCATGGGTGCATGCAGGGACCACTCATTTGTGTTGCATACTATTTCGTAGTGGTAAGCCCTGGCTTATGGTACCAGGTTACCCTTTGAAACAGCACCTCAGCTTGATGGCGCAAAGCATATGCATGACAAGAATGCTGTATCATTCATGTAGACGCATAAGTTATGTAGGCTGCACATTGTTGCCGGATCAGCTGTTGGTTGCTGATCAGGCAACAAACATTGTAGCCACACAAATGACTGAAGCAATTTGCAAGCTGACAGGTCATCAACATAGCACATGAGAGAACCTACTGACCAGGCCCTGCTTGCACATGGCAGCGCACTGTGACTCTGCTTCTGAGGGGGCCTGCAAGCAGCACACATCACCTGAAGTGCATGATCTCCTCAGAACACAGCCAAGTGGTGCCATGCCAAGACAGTATCATGGTTGGCTTGACAAATGTGACATGTCAACACGATGAATTTGAGCTGCCTGGTTCCACAGCATGGCAAAGCTTACATTGATGATGGGCACCCCCATCAGCGTCAGCAGCCGTTTGCACTCATCATTGTGCTGCTGGGTGACACGCACAGTGCGCTTGCTGTACTTGGCTATGTCTTCCTGATTGCCAGCCTGCATCATTGTTGAATGCAGCTTAAACACAGTCTCAGTCACAATTCAAAATGTACATGGAGCACTTGCCGGAACATAGGATGTGGCACAGTTGTTTGCAAAAGGACTTCCCACAACTCCTTATGATGCCGCATGCATGCACTACCTCCACCCTCCTGCTTTTCTGTTGCCGCTTTACAAGCAGGCCAAATTCGGCATGGCAGACAAAGGGCGCCAAACAGAAGCTATTCCGCTGCGTCCAGGCCTAGAAAATGTTGTATGATCCTTGCTCAGCACAGATGACTTGCTGATGCACTAGAGTTGCAGCACAAAAGAAGGACTATCCTTAAGGCCAATCTGAAACCAGTCAGACACAGCAAGGACATTTGTGTGGCCTGCAATATCTGCCCGACTGCCAGCAACAGTCTTCATGGGCACACAGCCATGATCATCACTGCTGTTCAAGACAAATGGCCTGATGGATGGTGGATGGCTTGCAGCCTGATGGACTGCCAGTGACTCCACAAGCATCAGGCGCTGCCGTCTAGCACTGTCAGCTGATGCACGCTGTGCACGCAGTGAGGCAGCACTCTCAGCCACACCCACACCAGACATGTATGCTCTGTCATGTGAATGCATAGGTGCATTCACTTGTGTGCCATGACAAAGCAAACTGCCTATGTCTGTGCCAACAGGCAGGGCTGAGATGTCTGTGTGACAACAGTCATTGGCAAACTAAGCTGTTATTCTGTGAGCATCATAGATGCTGTCAGGAGCATTTGCACACAGTTGCCCACAGCACAGCTAAAGTGAGACCTGTTGACGATGCTGGGGTGAGTCTCTAAGATATTGCTGAGCTGCTGACTGTGCCCAAAAGTGGCATGTCTTGGTGGCTTGCTCATATGTGAGATGAGTGAAGCAATCCATGCAACAAATGAGCACTTACATCATTGGCCAGTGATAGTGTCACTGCCAGGGCAAGCACTGTTGCAGGCTTTGCTTAGCAGCGTGCGTTCCTGTTAAGATACAACCCTATGCCAAGCTGGCCTGTTCCAAAACAAGAGCCTTGCCAGAGCGAACTGCTTCTGCCAACATGTCCTAGTTTGACTTTACCTCTGCTGGACTGTTACGAACACACCATAGTGGGCAGACATCGTACCTGAAGCAGTGCAGTGTTGCAATGGCAATGCACAGCAGCAACACCATATATTGCTCTGCTGCATTGTATAGGTTGGTACCAGCGTCTTGGGTGATGCAACCTGCCAGTTGCACTTAACAGGCAGTAGACTGTGCAACAGTGTCATGCATGGGTGAATTAGCAAATTTATGTGTAGTCGGTTCTGACCAATATGCAAGGAGGGAAGCCTGACCTCCTTGGCCTTCTCAAGGTCAGCGTCAGCACCTGTCCTCTTATCAAGCCTGCATCATGGCAACTCCATTTTAGACAAAACAACAGCACCAAACAGAGCCACTGTGTCATCCAAGCTGTGAGTGTATATGCATCAGGCAGATCTGTGCAAGCTGACAGTGCATAATTCATTTAGGATTTAGCCCACGCACCGCCGTGACAGTTCCTCTCGCTTGAGAGCTGGTGGCTTGCCATCAAACACATACCTGCAGCACAGCAGTCTTTGCAAGCCTGATACAAGACGTCACAGCAAGCATAACAAGTGCTGCAAAGGGCAGGACATCAAGGAAAGGAATATCTTACACAGGTCGCATGCCGCTTTCAAGCATTCTGACTGTCCTGAAGAACATGTTCTGAAGGTGACTGCATTCATCATACGCTGTAAGTGGCTGTGCATAGACTGTAACTTGACACCAGAGGCCAAATGCATCCTGACCTTGTGACTTCACCAGCTTCATTTGTCAAGGTTTGGTCTCCTGTTCTCCCAACCACAACCTGCACAGCATAGCTTGAGCAGCTTTGCAACAGCAGAGCAGTGAAGCTGGCCTTGAGCTGCTCTTCTGTCAGCGCACCAGAGCTTGATATATGTGCATGCTGGCATCGATTGCAATCTTCCTGCCAAAATAGTTGTCATACTTCTGTTCTCGACAACAACCTGCTGCATGATCAGCAAGCAGTTTGGAAAGTCCCTGCACTTTTACACACAGCTCAGCAATACTGTCGACTAAGAAACACAGTAAGTTCGACTGAAAAATAGGCAGCACACCTTTATCCCCATGGGTGCAAGATGAACAGCTTCGACTGTGACTCAGCAGTGGAATGTTTTTGCGGGCTGATGGGCTGTGATCGGAGTACATGCACGGGTAGCCGAAAGGATACTGACAGTCAAATCCGCCGCTGCGGCATCTCTGCGTGCCAACTTGTGTGCTGAAGTGCACTGCTCGGGCAAAGGTTGCGCGAGGTTGACCGAAACAGTGCTGGGATAGAACGCAGGGGAAAACCGCACACGTGAGCATGCTGTGCTGCACCTGCTAGTACCATCACGCGTATACGCATGGACGCACGTGCAGACCACATCGTTCGATCGATCGAGGCTGTACTGATCCTGTGCAAAAACTATTTTCGCCAGTCAAAATGAGGTGCCAAAGCGCATCGCAAACGCTTGTGGAGTGCAGTGTAGAGCACTATGAGCTCGTCCCTCTTGGCACAACATAGGTCATGCACATTGCCAAGGCACCCGATGCGTTCAAGTAGTTCTTGGATAAAGCTCAGTTCTCGTGTTCCTCGGCACCCACTTTCAGCACGTTCGACTCGTTGCCTGGCATCTCCGCATCGGGTGCATAGCCTGGCACTGACAGCCACTGAGCCCAAAGCCTGTTCCAATATCACGTGGCATGAGGGAGCAGTCCAGCGTCGTGACAAGGAACAGCTGCTTAACCAGAGAGGCTGCGTGCTTTGGTTCACGGGCTTGAGTGGATCTGGCAAGAGTACCGTCGCCTGTACGCTGGAACATGCACTGGTGCAAAGAGGCCATTTGACAACTCTGCTGGATGGCGACAATGTCCGTCACGGCTTGAACAGCAACCTGGGCTTCTCTCAACAAGATCGGGAAGAGAACATAAGACGGATCGGCGAAGTGTCAAAGCTGTTAGTGGAGTCTGGTCTGATCACTTTAGCTAGCTTTATATCACCATATGAGCAAGACAGAAATAGGGTGCGCTCAAGGCTGGAGCCGGGGGACTTCATTGAGGTTTACATGAAAACACCATTAGCTGTCTGTGAACAGCGTGATCCCAAAGGTCTGTACAAGTTGGCCCGGGCTGGCAAGCTGAAAGGGTTTACAGGCATTGATGATCCCTATGAGCCCCCCAGCAATGCTGAGGTTGTTCTTGAGTCAGACAAGCTTAGTGTGGAGGCCATGGCTGCTGAATTGCTGATTTTCTTAGACAGCAGAGGGTTTTTGTCATCCATACCCCCTGCATCAGGTCGATGCGCCCAACTTGGTGCTTCCTGAGTGTTTTGGCCCATGTACTCTTCCTTGATAGATTGCATCTCAGTTACATGTTCACATGTAGTTCTGTCTGTACACTACTGTACTTGCCATGACGTTGAAGCACTTCATACACTACACTGTCTTTAACATTGACTCACATGCCTCAATGTCTAACATTGACTCACATGCCTCAACGGCTCCCAGCATCAAATTCAACTGCCTTCTGATGCTTTGGATATTATGTGAAGTCTGGAGCATGTGTTTTCCAGTGAATCTGCAATAAAGCCTACTGCTTTGTGGGCAGGAAGTTTTGGATATTGACTGGCCTCAGACTGACCAGCTATGTGCTAGCTACACAGCAGTAAGCATGCATTCTGGACCTTCATCTGATGCAACTTCTGGTATTGGTCTGCAGTGCACAGCAACAACCAGCTGCAGAGGGTCAAAGTACATTGCAATCTTGGTGCATGAATTGCAACTGCGCATTTGCTGCTTGCCCATAGTGACTACTGTCGGCCATCAAAGGCTAGAGCATGTAGCGTGCGGTTTTGAAGCCTGCTGAGGCTATGCTGGGTAAACTGCTTATGCATGTACAAGCCAGCCAAGACCCTCATCTCAGGCCTGCATCTCATGCTGCTGTCACGACATACTACTGTCACGACACACTACTGTCACGACATATTACTCACGACATTTGCATTGGCACACACACGCCAACCTCCTGAAATTCTGGATCTTCGTGAGCTGAGTCATCTGATGCAGGATGAAGATGTCAGCCTAATGTTACATTGCCTTCACCATGGACTTTGCAAACACATCACGAGCACCCTGATTCAAAAGCACACTACAGCTTACTACATGTCCCTGCAGACGACATGTTACATTGCCTACACCATGGACTTTGCAAAGACATCACGAGCACCCTGATTCAAAAGCACACTACAGCTTACTACATGTCCCTGCAGACGACATACTGCATTGATTTTATACTCTCTGTGCTGACAGAAATAATCGCAAAACACAACATTGATGAACACAAAGCTGAAAGGGCAAGCCCATCACATTAATGAAACCAAATCCACAGACTTGCAGGAGGCAATGAAATATCCACACAATATATATTGCCTGTGGAAAAGGGGTCTGGTAGGCAACTGCTGCATGCGTCACCCGTGCTACCCAATTTTTTGAAAGCAGATTTTACTCAAAATCCTGCAAAATGGCCAAGATTCCACGCGCTCTCTGGACACAGCAACAATCAACATCACTGCACAGCCTTGCATGCAGCTGTATTATCTAAGCAAGCAGCAAAAACCACAACTGAACTGCAGAAATCGTACCGAAATAGCACAACAAATCTGAACGGCAATTGTATGGCACCTGTCAGCTTGGAAGACCTCTGGAAACTGACATGTGCTATACCCCAATGTACCGGATGAGGCTACACTCATAGCATCACTAGCCATGTGCTGTCAGAAGTACCTTACTACTGAAGCCTGTGATGCAGCTGCAACACTTTTGCAGCTAATCATTGTCTGTTGCGCTTGCGCGGAAGTTCCTCAGGTAATGTTGTATCATGCGGTCTCACAGTACCAGCAAAATTTTGCTGGCTCAGATCGTCTGCAGTCCCATTGGGCTGAAGCCTCATGACCCCATTGGACATTGGAGGGCCGTTGGGGGGGAAGGAGCCTCCAAGGCCCATTTCAGAAGCAATGCCATATGACTGTAGGCCAGGGGGCGGGGCATGCGGGTTGTAGGGGTGCTGGGTAGGGTCAGACATGGGGCCCATGTTCCCTGGAGGAGGCATGCCAGGTGCCATGCTGTTAGCCATGTTGTTGTATGGCAGCCTGCATTGTCATGCCGGCCTTTTGGACAGCCGCCATTATGCATCAGACAGGACAATATGTCACTCGGCTGCTATGCAGAAAGCAAGCAGGCCTTGACTCTGAACAACGATGGTTTGTGCAAAGCTGGATGTCAGCACTGCATGCACTTTCTGACTGCAAATACACATAGTCATACCTAGACAGCAAGGAGCTGTGATTTGCACTATGCACCTAGTAAATGTATGCATACAACGTCCGCTTCAGCATCAAATGCGTCTTGCCCTGACATGTCTTATTGCTGACACAAAGCAACTTGCATGCCAAGGTGATGCGCCAGAGAGTGTCCTGTAATATGACATACCTACTGTCCGGCATGTTTGGATGAGGGCCTGATTGGGGGCTAGGCATGAGACCGTTCATCTGCCCATTCATGTGGGGCTGGGCCATCCAGTCCTGAGGGTGTACTAGGGGACCACCATGGTGTGGGGGCAGCATGCTGGGCGGCCCCATGCCCTGTGAAGCAGAGCCATTGCTCAGAAGGCCTGCCAACTGGCCCTGTGCAGGTATGCCGCATACATTCAGCAATGCTGGGCATGATTTGTGGTGAAGGACATGTGAATTACAGATTCTGTCACAATCCAAGTCACTAAGAAGTGTCTGACACCGGCAGGAAACCATGAGGCAACAAGCCACTGGGCAATAACAGCAAGCATGTCTGGCAGTGTGCCAGGTACAACCTGTCCAGTTTGTGAGCAGAATGTATGCTTGAAACGCCAGTATACCAAGAGCTGCATGTTGCAGTGCAAGGTGTGGAGGGGGGGAGGGGGGCATGTACCTGAATGCCGCCCATGCCTTGCAGGGTATGCAAGGCCTGCAGCTGTGCCATCGCACCGCTTTCCATGCCTGAAACAAATAGTCATGAAATCAGGATCCTGCAGCTCAAATGCATTGCACCTAATTTCATGCAGCAATGTTTGCACACCTTGGACAGACAGCCTGACAGTATAGCACTTGATACAGACTTCACAGATCTGCTTTGCTTGCCAAACCATGATAGAAGACAACTTTGACATCCTGTACAGTCTTCAGGATTTTTGCATACTGGACCATCAAGCTATGTGCTACATTCAGCATGGACACCTTGGACAGACAGCCTGACAGGTATAGCACTCGATACAGACTTCACAGATCTGCTTTGCTTGCCAAACCATGACAGAAAACAACTTTGACATCCTGTACAGTCTTCAGGGTTTTGGCATACTGGACCATCAAGCTATATGCTACATTCAGCATGGACACCAGGGTGAAACATGGTAGGGGGCAGGCTAGAGTACCTGGGCCTCCAGATGGGCTCCTGGCTAAGCCTAGCAGGGCAGCGTACTGCCCCAGCAATGGGTTGCTCTGAGACACTCCTGGACTGCCCATGCCGCAGCTAGCTGCACCCAGGCTGTTTGCTAGTGCAGCAGCTGCTGCTGCCATGTTGCCCTGCAGCCAATTCACAGCTCTTCCTGTGCCTCTCAACAATTCAAGGGCTACTTTTGGTATCTCCTTGTCATGCACTTAAGGTACACACAATTGCAAGCTGAAACAGTCAGTGTGGAAAAATTGGGTTGCAGCCAATGCTGGCTGTTGTGTATGCTAATCAGTGTTTCGAGACACTTTCAAAGAGACAGATATTTGACGCATTTCCAGAGGTGCAGTGCCCACCTGCATGTGATAGCCATTGGAGGCATTCAGAGGGGTGGCTCTGCGAGTGCTAGCCTTGACCAGCTCCGCTCTGCCAACAAGCTGCAGCAGGCAGAAACGCTCTCCATACGCCACGCCAAACTGCTCCCGGTCCTTGCTCTGCAACGCAAGCAGCTGCATGTCAGTGCTTTTGCCATAGACCCTTCCAAAGCTGTCTGTGAACAAACAGCTGTGGTATGTCATGCAAATAATTCATCAAGGGCGTACCAGGGCTCGCATGGCTTCTTGAGGGCAGTCAAACTCTACAAACGCCATGCCGCTAGGCCTGCCATCAGCATGCATCACAAAGTGGATGCCATCAGGGCGCACCCTATATCCCGCAAAAAACCTGCAGCCGCACAGCAACTTAACCGTCGTGTTGCAGTCAGAGACTCTGTGCTTTTGCAGCATATTCTGAGCATTTGACAGAACAGGCAATGACAGCAGCAGATGCCATTTGACTTCTGCTGCCTCTGGCTTGATGTTGGTGCAGGTGTTGTTTCTCAGCATGACAAAAGATACACATGCATGCGTCAAACTGCATTCCATATGCGCTACACAACTAAAGCAGACAACAGGGCAACAGGGACATAGGCAGCTGTCCCCCCTTGCCGACGTCCTGTGTGACCTACTTGATTACATCATCAGCTGTAGCCTTGAAGGGCAAACCCTTCATCTTAACAATGCCATCGCCTCCAAAGCGTAAAGCCAGGGCGGCCTGCATCTCACTGCGTGGCACCTGCAGCTTTCCACTTGACGACTTATACAGGAGTGTGATTGACAGTCATGCTTGAACGGCACACAATGTGCATGGAGGCCTGTTGATGTACCAAGCAAGCACTATGCGCCATAGCAATCATACAGAGCTGACAAACATTTGATTGCAGTCTGGCTTCAGCTCAAAGACACACACGCACCAATGCACTCCCAGCACTTGAAAAAGCAAGCACTATGAGCGTAGCAGCTGAGCCAGCGTAAAGGCCCATTATCTCTTGACAGGTGTCATCTGACACGGCAACTGGCACCAAATGGCCAAAAGCAAGGGACAACCTGAGTGCAAACTGTGTGCTAGAGATGCATTGCAAGCTGTGTGGTTGACGTAGTAGTGTATAAGATGCCATAGACATGAGTGTGGCATGGTCAAGAACATGCCTGGACAAGCCGCACGTATCGATCCCCAAACTTCTGTGCAAAGACTTGACGATCTTTGGTGGTGATGGCTCGCTCAGCCTCAGCACCACTGTCAAAGTCAACAAAAGCCTGCAGCATGTGCAGGTCAGGTGACACATGCAGCTGACCTATCATATGTTGTTGCTCAGTTGAACAACATTCTGATGATGTATGGCTTTTCCTGTCAACAAGCAGCGTGGTCGCCTCTAATGATACGAGTAATTGCAATTTGCATCAACAAACTGGGAGCTTTCAGCTTGGACGCTGTGCGTTTCCGACCAATCCATTTTGAAAATCACCTCGCCAGATGGCTTGTTGTTGCCCTGGATGACCAGCTGCACGCCATTTGGGCGCATCTTGAAGCCATCGAAAAACATTAGGACATCCAGTTGGCATGCATCATATGGCAAACTTTTGACCTTGATCACGCTGTCGCCCTGGCTAGCAATTGGCTGTAACAATGATCCCTGAAGCACCCGCAAGCGTCAACACATAAGCTGATGATTGCTTTTTCATGCGTTATTTGCTGATGTGCTGTTGAGATTGGCCTGAAGCATTTAATGCAGCTACAGAGCATGATCAGTCAAAAGGCTATGTAGAAAATACGGGGTCAATACTATGTTACTTGTCAGTAGACTAGCTAAACTTGAGCAGTGCTTTAATTTGGTGGTGGCAGTACATACCTCTGACCCATGAGAGCTTGCCGCTGCAAGGCACTCCTGAATATCTGGCAGGTCAGACTCAACAGTGGGGTACACTCGCACGTAGCGGTCACCAAACTTATCGCCTTCACAGAAAACCTCTCTGTCTTTCAAACATGCTTTTTGTGCCTCTTCAGCATCCCCAAACACAACAAAGGCCTGCGACAAAAGAGTGGTCACAACCGCCTTGAACAAGAAGTTTTGGCATTGTAAGATACCAGACAGCAGAGGCTTGGAGTTTACAACTTGGCAGCTAAACAGCCTTGATCAGAATGATGAAAACAAGAGATTGGCGGAATGACATAACCACAGTGTGTTACTGATACAAGTTGATAAGACGCTCAAAGTACCTCGCCGTTCGGTCTGCCGTCCGGGTACCGTTTAAGCAGGGCACGCTGTACATTGTAGCCCTCAAAAAAATCAGAGATGTCCTGCTCCAATGCTTTAAACGGCAACCCCCTGAGCTTGACGCTGACGGCACTGATACCACCTTCACGAACGTTGAGCTCCGCTGAGCTAGCGTTCTCCATCGCTGGCTACGAAAACAAAACGGACGTCACCATGTACCAGGCACCAGCCTGAGAACGTTCGCCGCAAGGCACCCAATGGTCCGAGTGTGTTCGAGTGTTGCTTCAGTTGCCAGAGGCGCAGATAGTCGATCAAATACCCTGTTGATCATGCCCTTCGGGACCCGAATTGTGCCCTTCGAAATCTCGGGATTCGGGCAGGCAGAATCATGAGGCACCTTCAAGACTGTGCACATGGCAAACGCGATCCGACTGTATCATGGGAGGAGCCAGTCGAGTCTCAAGTGCATTTTAAGCAACTTTCGTGCTGACATGGAGCATACAAAACGGCCTTGTGACGGAGGTGCCACCCCAGCAATCAAGCCATCTCGCTCCGATCTGCCAGCCAGCGTCAGCCACATCTCATGTGCTAGTTGCAGAATGGCAGTCAGGCGTTCTGCTTTGCTGTGAGTTTGCCAGCGAATTGCATTGCTTGAGATTCGTCAGATTTGTGAGCTTGCCCAGTGCGCCCTTGTGCACATATATGTGATCTCAAGCCATCAAGCTTGAGTCTCAAGACTTGCAGATCTGCACATCTCTCTAGAGGGCTTGCAATCCTCTCATCACCAGCATCCATGGCTCCCAGCAATGGAGCATTTTTTTGTATGTCAGTGTTTTAGCGGCAGAATTTGCAAGCATGTCATTTGCCGTCGGGTCGACAAATTTAGTCTTTTGTGATCCTTAGTCTTATCTTCAGTGCATGTTTGGACTCTGTCTGCTTTGTTACATCCACCAAGACAATGTTTCATGTCACAACAGGAAAAACACAGGTCTGCTGCACAGGACAACAACCTCAACGAGCTGAACGCACGCAACTCCAGCAGGCGAGGGCGAAAAAACATGTAATGCACTCCAGTTCCATTGCACCAGGTGCAAGGTGTGATTGAACATAGTGTACGACCAAACTCACCTTCACACATTCACCAGCTCTGTGTGTTACAATGTTCAAGCTGTCATTGAGCATGTTACCGGTATATGGTCTCAGAACTTGTGTGCGGCCAGACATGATAATCTGAGGTGCAAAAAAAGGCTTCAAAGCCGAAACAGAAATGTCAGTTCTGCAAGCCTGAGATAGCAGATGAGCTCCTTAAATCTGGAGGGTCCCCTCTACAGTGCAATGCAAACTGAGGACCTGACAACGAACACCAGGTACTCAGATGGTCGTCAAGTATACGCTTCGATGTGGATCAAGTGGGATGTGCCCTCGCTTTGAAGCTTAAACAACCTGGTCCAGAAGAATGACACCAAAATGACAGACCATGACCCATGAGTATCACGCTCAGGCTCTCTGAGTGCAGTTCCAGTCTGAGTCCGAGGTTTAAGCAGCAGCCAGTCGGTCTGTGCAGTGTCTTGGACGTGTTGCACGTCTATATTTCCCCCAAATCTTCACCTCCAGTGAACATTTTACGAACAAACCTGATTGGCGAGCAATAAGAGCGTTTCAGAGCGGCCCAACGCTGGGCGTATGAGCGGACAAGGTCAAGGATTTACCAACCCCACCCAGCCTCGGCCAAGCTCAAGCCGTAGCCAGAATTCTTTGTCTTCCTATGGTGCCAACAGCAACCAGCAAGGTGGACGTGGATCAGGCGGCGCTGGTCGTGGCCGCGGTGACCTCACAGGCAGAGGGTATGTATGATTTGCTTTGATCGGCAAAGCTGTGCACCTGGCACTGCTGTCAGCCAGCACTTTCCATCCAGACTGCAGCATATGTCGTGTTCTGAAATCCGGGGTCACATGTTCAGGACCAAAAGAGGAGGCTCATATGTAGTACCTGGCGGGCCTGGCCCTTTTGAGGACCAAAAGACTGCCAGTGCAGGTTTGGACTGCATTGAAAGCGCAGTATGCTTTTTCACTGTTACTGATATCAGTCACTCAGGTCCAGTGATTCTGCAGATGGTAGTCAAGGAATAAACTTCATTGCACCAGAAAGCAACGGCGGAGTACCAGCTCAGAACCCAGTTCACCTAGCCTCAAATGGTGAGTCATTATGATTATGCTGCATATCATCAATTGCTTTCTATCTCAGCTGCCAAGGGGTCCTGTCTTGGGCCTCAGTAGTTTTGGTCACCAATATACAGGTCCTCCAGGAGGCAAGCTAGAGTTTGGCAGCTTTGCTGGGCTGCCAGACCCAATTCGGCCAGCTGGAAACCAGACACAGAACAGGCCAGGGGTGCCTCAGCCCCAGTCTGGAAGCTTGCAGCCAGGCCCACCCCAACAGCAGCAGCAGCGTCTGGATCGCAGAGGCTCAGGCCCAGGGTCCAGAAACAATAATGGCTACAAGCAGCCCAACCACTATGATCCTCATGCACAGTCTGGTGCCCAACCCACCATGCATTACCCAGCCTATAATCGGGCCCCCCCAGCCCCTCAGTCAGGCTATATGCAGCCTCAGCAGCAGGGATACCCCTACGGACATCAGGCCAACTACTATCAGGGGTTTCAGCCTATGATGATGCCTGCCGGTGGCTACCCTCAGGGTTACAATGGCTCTCAGCAGCCCGCTGCTCGCACTTCCCAAGGTCAGCCGCAGTACAGGCCCTCTCAACCCCCGGCAAGATCTCAGCCACAGCAGCAGCATCAACAAGCTCAGCCTGCTGCTGCAGCTGTCCCTGCACTCAGAAAGAAGAAGGCTCTGGACATCATTGATCCCACCACCCACAGCAAAGTTGAGATCAGTCCACGCAGTAAGTCTTTAGCTCACTGCAACATCCTTTAACGCTTCAACAGTCAGTCCTGTGTCAGTTGGCTGCTCACTTGGTATGCTAGTCACAATGCCCACGTCGTTCCTGCCTCATATGCCTGGGGATGAAATGCAAAGCAGCCTCGGTTCCATAGCTTGCTGTTATTGCTGAAACAACCTTGATGTATGTTTGGAGTTTCTGTGTTGATTGGCCCTGTGCTGATCAGTAGGTGCTGAGGCTGCAAACAGTGAGCAGGGCTCAGCCAAGCCCACTCCCACCCCCTCTCCCCACAAGGATCAAGTGCCTGTCAAGCCGGAGTCCAAGGCACTGACCCCCGTCAACCCTGCTGACAGTAAGTCACCCTGAGCCAGCCTTGAGGGCAAGTCAGTATTGAGTCCGACTGGTGAAGCAGCATTCTGTAGCTCAGACTTACATGGCTGATGCACAGGGCTCTATGTGTGATTTGTAACCCTGCTGAAAGGCCTGTGTCCTTGGCTTTGTGGCATGTCATGTGGTAACAAGCACAGCCAATACTGTCAGTCTTGCGCATTGCAGGCAGAGCTTCCAATGCTGACAGAAGCAATGCTGTGTTGCAGAAGATGACACAAAGGTCGGTGATGCTGCCTCCGCTCAGGCAGAGAGTGCACCAAGTGCATCAGGATCTGAAGCCCTACAGACAAAAGCTCTGCCCAAAGAACATGAGGCAGCTGCTCCTGCAGCTTCTCAAACTTCTCAGCAGCCTCAGCAGCCCCAACAGCTGTCACAGGCCAAACCCATCAGCTCTGTCAAGGAACATCAGCCTGCTGAGGCACAGCAGCAGCAGCAGCAGCCTGGTCCACCTGCCAGCAAGGCTCCTCAGAAAGCTCAGGCAGAGGATGTTGCAAAGCAAGGGTCAGGGAGCGCTGCCCCCAAGGCAGAGTCCAGTGCCCCCTCAGCAGGTGCCTGGGGTGGTGCCAGGAGCTTCAGAGACATAGCTGCTAGCAAGCCTGACAAGGTTGGTCATGCATGTCATGTGCAAAGTTGTGTACGTGGGTATGTACACAAAACATATGTAGAGATTGTGCTTGGCTCAGGCAAGAGTTTGGCATCACATGTTGTCACGAGGCTTGCGAGCTGCTGGGTCCACAGACTGCATTGCTGCATGTGACTTGTCTCCCTAGCACAATGGCATGGAAGCAACCTTGAGCTCATTGTACCACATGGGCACAATCTCACACCTATGAAACTCTTGTCAGACTGATGTCGCTGACAATGATTGACTTGTTGGCAGCCTCTATGCATCATTTACAAAGCTGGAAGCCTGCAGCACATGCTCCTACAGGCTGCTGAGGACAAGCGCCGCTCAGAAGAGCAAGCGAAGCGCAAAGCTGAGGAGGCAGAGTGCAAGGCAGAGGCTGACCGCAAGGAAGCTGCTGATCAGCAAGCAGAGGCTGACCGGAAGGCACAGGCTGAAAAGCAAGCTGAGGCTGAGCAAAAGGCAGCTGCTGACAGGGCTGCTGCTGAAAAGGCTGAACAAGAGGCTGAAGCAAAGGCTAAGGCTGAGCAGCAGGAAGCTGAGCGGAAGCAGCAGGCTAAGCAAGAGGCTGAGGCAAAGGCTCAGGCTGAGCAACAGGAAGCTGCAGCAAAGGCTGAAAAGGAACGCAAAGAAGCTGAGCAGTGAGTGGCTAACACAAGATATCTTGAATCACAACAGCATCTGAGTGCTGATTTGCGCATCACTGCTGTTCTGCTCCATTAACAGGGATGATCAGTAACAGCACGTGCTGCAGTTTGCTGTCTAAGGGATCCAAAGATTGTGCAATTTGTTTGTCAGTGTGAAGCCGCCAGATAAGGTAGTCACGATGACTACCTTATCTGGAAGCAGGTTGCTCAGCAGACCCTTTTTTGCTGTGCTTACAAAATGCTCCTTCAGCTCTTACAGAACCCACATGTCTTGCTTTTGTGCAATGTATGGTCGCATTTCTGAACACTTCTGGCAGCATGAGCAGTGCTAATTGCTGTGTTTCCTGCTGCTGCTTGCCCCAAGTATAGCTTTCAATATTAGCAGCACTAGCAATTGGACAGAGCCCTAGCTGCCAGTGAGGGTTGCTTACCTGTGACCATGTACATGCTGACCCAATCTGGCCTGCCATTTTCTCACCCCTGCAAATGCTTCCTGGTGCAGGCAAAAGAAGGAAGAGCAAAAGGCTGAGCAGGAGCGAGTGCGCAAGGAGAAAGCTGAAAAAGAAGCTGCTGACAAAGCTGCTGCAGGTGTGTTCAGGGTGCTATGCATTGCAGCAAGTCATTTAGTTTTCACTTTTTGGAGCATATCAGTCATGTCTAATTTTGTTTAAGTGAGCTTTGTGAAATCCTGCGTTACTGCTGTTCTGGTGCGGCATTTTTGGGCACCAAAATCAACCCTCTCTTGAGTCTGAGTTGACCTTTCAGTTTATGTATCTGCAGATGTTGTTTGCTGCTTTTAGCTGTGATGAGCTGCTGCAGAGGCTGAGCAAAAAGCTGAGGCTGAGGCCAAGTTGAAAGCAGAGCAAGAAGCTAAACTGAAGGCAGATGAGGCAGCAGAGGCCAAACACAAGGCAGATGCAGAAGCCAAACAGAAGGCAGAGGCTGACAAGCAAGTTGAGGCAGACAAGCAAGCTGAGGCTGACAAAAAGGCAGCTGCTGAACAGGCAGTCAAGGCTGAAGCTGCAAAGGAAGCTGAAGCTGCAAAGGAAGCTGACGCTCAAGCAGCAGCTGCTAAGGAAGCTGACGCTCAAGCAGCAGCTGCTCAGAAGCAGAAGGACGATGATGCAAAAGCAAGCAAGTCCAAAGCAGAAGAAGCGCCTGCTTCCCCCAGCAAAGATGCTGCCTCAGCTGTTTCAACAAGTTCTGCTTCTTCGCTGAGCGCAAAGCAGAAGAGGAAGGACATGATGAAGAGGGCAGAGGAGAAGGACACAGCAGCTGGGTATGAGGACCCCTTTCAGCCCAAGCAGGCTGCTGCTGCCCAGTCTAGCGCCCCTGCTGCTGGCCCTCAGCCTGTCAAAACCCAGGCTGAGTCTTCTGGCCGGTATGCTTCTTATCATCCTCATTTGCTGCATGAGATTTGTGGTCCTGCAGTGCACCACCAGCCTGTGAGCTGCATTTGGTACCTACTGTATTACCACAAGGTTCAACGCAGGGTGCGGACACAAAACAGGTGGCTCTGTAGTTTCTGAGGCATGCGTGCAAGCAGCTTGCGACGCTGTCTGCACAGTCAAGCTTCCCAGCAGTGTCATAAACAGAACGACTGAGCATGGCATGTATCAATGCAGGTCAGCATCAGGTGACGCTGAGGATGATGACTGGGAGCAGACAGCAGATCGCACCCCTCGGGGGCCCACTGCCCCCCAGGCTTCAGCCCAAGCCAGCACCAGTGGGCGTAAGGCTTACACCCTGGACTGGATGCTGCACCAGCAAGATCAGCCTGAGTGCCAACAGCTGCCCAAAGACTTTGACGCCGGAGATCTTGTTGCTATTGGCTGGAGATCAGACCCTCGCATGGTCAGTTCTCCTGAGCTGTTTGCCTCAACCTGTGTGTAGAAGCTTTGCTTCTGTGTAAGCTGAATGTGTAATGAGATGCTGATTGGCAGTGGTGTTCTGTCTACATGCGTCATCATGGAGATCTTGCTGCTGTTGAACCCTCCTGGGGCTCGACAACACATTGGGTATCAAGTTTGCTGCGTCTCTCTGTTAGCCACCAAATGGTTGCTCAAGTCACATAGTACAACTATGCTCTGAACTCTTGTCTGATGCAACGTGACTGCCTTCTGACAGGGAGGCGGGGCAGGGTTCGATGGTCCTACTAGGGTGCCAGGGGGCGGGCGTGGCATGGGCCCCCCTAGAAGTATGGCTGGCCCGCGTGCAGGTGTCATTCCCCCACCTGGTGTGGGCATGGGTGGGCCCCCTGACAAGTGGCAACAGTCAGGACCTCCTCCTCCAATGATGGGTCAAGGTGGGTCTCCACACAGCCTGGCTATGTGCTGACCTGCTGCAACCCTGTCTTTGTCAAAGATGCTGCAGTCAGCTTGCTACTGGACTCTATAAAGCTATCACCTTGTACCAAAAGATTATTAGTTTCACGTGGGCCCACATGACACTGACAGTGCTTTCTTTTAGCTATACTGGGCTTTCAGCTGATTTGTAGTCTGTGCAATCCAGGTATCTCTTGCGCATGATGTATCTTTGTGTTCGCAAACATAGTGCAGCAGGTGCATCTCTGTCAGTGGTGATGAGTCAATCAGTAAACATCGCAATGGATAGACTGCCTAAAATTTCTTGACAGCTCAAGTGTGCGGGTACATGCTTGCAGTGTTACATGCACATTGCAGACACCATGACTGGCCTGTGCTGCCAGTACTTACCTTGCTGTCTTATTACTCATGTGTATGACCCCACCATGTGCAGGCATGGACCCTAGAGGTCGTGGGGGTCCCCCCATGGGCATGGCACAGCCAGGCAGGGGCGGTGGCAGGGGCCCTGGGGCCACTGTGGAGGGTGACAGGTGGGGCAAGCGCGCCCTGCCACCCCCTCCCCCTGGCACTGGTGGCCCTGCCATGAGCAACCTGCCCGCCCTTCACAAGACTGACAATAAATTCAAGGTAAGAGGTGGCCTCCACCCCCACCCCCCTTCCTACTGCTCCTCATTCTTAGGCCTGCACTGCTCTCTCTGCTTGCAATGCAGAAACATGCCCATATGCAAGGTCAAAATTATCATATGGTTCTGAAACATTCTACACAGATGTCTGGATGCTTGCACAAACTTGCTGCATGTGGTTCATTCACGCCAGGTTGACGGCATTGCAGTGACCAGACTGCATGCTGTGGAGAAGAGTCCTGGTTCAGAGCATGCAGCAGTCAGCTTAAGGGTGTTGCTGAATGTACTCAGCTCAGGTTTGGATGGCTTGCGAGGGCGTCTTGCAAGCTGATGTGATTGAGGTGCATTGCAGATTGGTCAGGTGGAGGGCGACAACCCAGAGGAGATCAAGAAGCAGAAGGCCATCAAGGGTCTGCTCAACAAGCTCACCCCTGAGAAGTTTGAAAAGATATTGGCTGACATCATTGCTGTGGGCTATGAGACTGAAGAAACTGAGTCAGGCCTCATTGACCAGGTACACACCATACACCTCATCAACCTTTACCTTGTCTTTCCTTACGCCACCAGGTCTTGCAGCATCTAAATTGGCACAGCTGCACCTGAGCCTACTAAACACTGGTATTCACGCTGAGGATTGCTTTTCGCATCACCTTAATAACAGCAGATCATAACAATTGTCACGGTTTCCAGCTCATGATGAGCTAGGTACGTGCAGGACAAGTCTTGTCTCTCCAGAGCAGCCTGTCTTGTGCTTACTAATACAACACTTTTGACGGTCATGTACCAAAACATTGTTGCATCACCTTGCTCGCTTTAGTGGTCAGGCAAAGCTGCAATAACTTTTCAATGTCAGGCTCATCATGTGAGTCCATGTGTGCTCTGGTGTAGGTGTTTGACAAGGCTTTGACAGAGACAACCTTCTGTGAGGTCTATGCTGACCTGTGCTTCCAGCTGAACAGCCTGCTGCCTAGCTTTGAGCCTGAGTCTCAAGATGGCAGGAAACGCACCAGCACCTTCAGGTCTGTTCTCTTCCCTGTCCCACTTATCAGTCCTCTGGCCGTGTGCTGGTGCCAGACATTCATATTCAAGATATGAAATGTGCATCAACTCACTTGCATGTCCACTGCCTGGCCTATCAAATGTCACAGAGACGAGTATCAACTCCCAGCCGCAGCATTCAGCACTGAAGCCTCAACCCGGCAGCAATTGCAGGTCTGACTATGCTGTGCAGAAAGCAGCTGCTGAACAAGTGTCAGGAGGAGTTTGAGAAGGGTGCGGCTGCCATGGAAGCTGTGGAGGCGCGTGAGAAGGCAGAGCAGGCCAAGAGCAAGGAAGAGAAGGAGCAGGACCAGGCCGAGGTACCATTGCTGCATCCATCATGCCTCCTGTCATGTCGTCTGTACACTCAAACCTTGCTGTGACCCCAAGCTTCATCAGCACCTCAAGCAGATGCATATTGTGCTTATGCCCTGAGTGTTGTCTGCCAATATGAGCCCAGATCTGGTATGATGATGTGCTGTCTTGCAGAGTTTGAGACTAAGCCAATTAGATGGTCCACCACTGTTGCTGCTTCTTGTTGCTGACACTTTGGTGATGCATGTCCCCAGTTTTGCACAAGATGTTGGATGGCAGGACTGGTCTGTAGCCGTCAGAATGTCAGCTGCTAGAGAAAACGTGATGCACAGATAGGAGACAGTTGCACTTGCGAAGCAACTTGAATTCCAGGATCTGACACCGTATCTCTTGCTTGATCAGGCCGCTGAAGCATCAGGCAGTGAAGAAGAAGTAGCGTCTGCGGATGCAGCAGAAGGCGGGGATGGGCAGGAAGAGGGTGAGATAGCGGCTCCCCCTCCCGTGGTTGACAAGAAGACACAACGCTTGCAAGCCAGGCGAGCAGCAGCACAGGCAGCAGCAGACGAGCTAAGGGTGACAGCCTAGTCCCAATGCTGTAGCGTCTCACCCATGCCTCGATTCCGCATTGCTTTTGTCCCCACTTTGTTTATGCAGAACAGCAAGCACCAAGTCTTGATAGGCTTGTGCGTCTGCATTGCATGAACTGTGTTCTGCTCGATGGGTACTTTTGTAAGGTATGCATGGTGACGCTATTCGCCTTTGCTTCTGCAAGGTAGTGCTTTTGGCCCTCAACTTGTCAGCAGGGCACATCTTCAGCCAAGTAGCTGTGCTCATTGGTCATGTCTCTAATGTGGGAGCTGCTGTGGCTGTCACCAATCAAAGCACAGCTTGTGATGAGACTGCGTTTGTGTCCTACTTCACAAAAACCTTATACAAAAGGACCAAATCATGCTGGTCTGGACAACTTGCTGCCCTGCAAGCAAGGGCGGCCTGGTGCGCTGATGTTGTGACCTGGTGCAGGCGCGGCAACGGGCACTGGGAAACATCCAGTTCATCGGCCACCTTTACCGCAAGAAGATGCTGACCGAGAAGATCATGCACGAGTGCATCAAGAAGCTGCTGGCTGATGTGGCAGCTCCCAAGCAGGAGGACCTGGAGTGCCTGGCCAAGCTGATGAGCACTGTGGGGCGCCAGCTGGACAACCCCAATGCCAAGAACCACATGGATGCCTACTTCCAGCGTGTCTCCATGCTCAGCAAGAACATGAGCTTGGAGAGCAGGATCCGCTTCATGCTCCAGGTCAACATTTGGCCCTCACCACCTCACTCTTTTACTCACTTGCCAACATGAGCATGACCACTTGCTGAATGATTTGTGGTTTCCCAAGTATCAAGCAGGACACAGCATATATTCACATCCTTGTCTGCATAGATGGTGACTGACTACTACGAAGCTTGTTTGCTGGCAAGTCTGGACAAGGACTTCTGCCTGTGTGATTAGCTATATACTGTCTTGGAGCCTGTCACTTCTATACCTCGTGCTGTTTGATATTGTCTTGAAGCTGTTTTGTGTTGTGTAGGACCTGATTGACTTGCGGTGGAACTCCTGGGTGGCTCGCCGAGAGGTGGAGGGGCCCAAGACCATTGACCAGGTGCACGCAGATGCTAGGAGGGATGATGCCAACCGGGCCAGGGCTGCTGCTGGCGGCCCCAGGGGTGGCCACCGTGGCGGTGACTACAGATCTGGTGGGCAGGACTCTTATGGTGGACCCCCCCAAAGGTAACTTGAAAGCTCTTTGTGTTGACATTGTTGCTGATAATTGACAGGCTAATTTGTAGAATGCAGGGGCACTACTGTGTCTGATCACAGCTGCAAAAGCATTCACACCTCAATTTTTGGAACGGCACCTTGCACTCTACAAGGAAGCCCGTTGAAGCATCAGCAACCGTTTCATGCTGCTGCACTGCTTGTGCTGCTGCTATGCATTGAAGCAAAGTTAGCATGAAGAATGCCTGCAGGCTGTACGCTGTGAAATGCCAAGGCAGGCTGTTGTGATGTTATGTGCACCAGCACAACACTCGTCACTTTTGAGTTACACATTCTTGCTTGTGCTGTGTATATGATTGGCATTCACATGTTGTGTAATGTGCAGGAGGATGCCATCAAGGCATGATAGCATGATTGAGGGTCCTGTGCGGCCAATGCAGCGCAACAGCAGCCAGGAGTTCACCTCCTTCAGGCCTGGGGGCGGGGCTCAAGGGGCCCCCTCCTTGTCTCTCAGACCTGGGGGAGCAGCCACTGGTGCTATGCTGCCCAGATCATCTGCAGCCCAACAGCCCAGGTAGGCTTTTGCCTGTCCTTGCACCTCTTGTCTACCTGTGCTGCATTTTGGCACTCTCATATTCTCTCTGTCACTCCATCTCTTGCTTGCCTGCGTGTCTTGATGTCAACCCTATGTTGTGTGTGTGTCTTCAGTGTCAACATCCTGGTTTCAGCAACAGCCCTGTTCTTGAGCACAACTCAGGCTCAGGCATACTGGCATTGTGGTATGCACGATCCAACCAAACTAGCCTGCCTCTGCATGTGTTTGACTCTTCAGCATATGGCTGCAGTGACAGGGTTGCAGCTGCCAGGCAAGCACCTGCAGCTGAGGCTGCACCAGCCCCCAGCCAGGCCCCCCCTGCTGCCCCCCAGAAGCTGTCCAGGGAGGAGCTGGACAACAAGCTGCGAGGGTGCCTGGAGGAGTACTTCTCTGCCCGGGACAAGACCGAGGTCAGTGAGACTGTCAAGGAGCTGCAGGATAAGACCGAGGCTGCCCAGATCTTTGAGCAGATACCTCTGGTGGCTGTGGGCAAGATGCGCGGCGTGGACTGGGGAGCCATCACTGTGAGTCCCGCCCCAATCTGTTCACCTCTCTCTGGATGTGCTTTTTGGCCAGCATCAGATGCATGTCCCTTGTCCAGCTCAGCACACCCAGCATGTCAATCACCGTTGTGCATGCTTGTGAATTGTCTGTACTGTTGCCTTTTTGTGACTTTCAACCAAATGCATGCACAACAGCTGAAACCTAACATCAGTTTGTACTGCTCTGCAGCATCATGACTGCTGCATGGTGCCTGCCTGGCACTAGTGAATGCATCTTCCAATAGTATCATTGCTTGCCAGAGATGTCAGGCAGAAGTGCTGCATGTTTTTGCTGTACTAAAAGTTTGTCTGCATTGCAGGAGGTGATGGTGCACCTATGCAGTGGGGAGCAAGCAGTCGTGTCCAAGCAGGCTGTGCAGGCCGGCTGCCATGCCCTGCTCAACACCATGGGCACTGAAGATGTCATCGGGGATGCTCCAAAGGCTGCTGACTGGGTGCGACTTGGACTGCCTGTCATGCTGCTCTGCGTGTATGCACACACAGTGCGGCATTGCTGTTGCAACCGGACCAGAGGGAAGGCTGCTGCACAGGATAGTGCTGTGTGCTGCAATCATGCAACCATCTGGGTTCTGTGACTTAGTGGCCCCCAGCTGACATGTCAAATTAGAGGAGGCAGGTGTCACATCAACAGTCTTGAAGGCTCAGGTTCAACTTACTAACACTCCCAGTGATTTCTTGATGTGTTGCCCTATGAGCTTGCTAAACATTGCTATCATGTCATGTAGGTGGGAGGTGTGCTGGGGTCTCTTGTGGGTGTGGGAGTGCTGCCTCTGAAGGAGGTGGCCACCGCTACCCTGAAGGCCGCAGTGGAAGAGGAAGGGGAGGATGGGCAGCTGGTGGACGGTGGCTCAGCCTGGAAGCTGATAGGAGCAGCGCTGCAGGCCCTTGCTGACCGCACCAGCCAGAAGGAGATGGCACACCAGTGGAAGGGCACAGGCCTGGAATTGAGTGCATTCTTCCCTTCTGTGAGCCCTTTACCAATTTACCAGCTGCCTCCTTGTGACTTGTTTGCCTTGTTCTCATAGGAGCTGCCAAGACGCTTGTGTAGCTGCAGCTTTGGTGGACGATTTTTAGTGCAGGAGTTACAGCTCAGGCTTGTCAATTGGTATGTCCAAAGGTCTAGCTTGGAGCGGAAAAAAAGGACATGTGGTTGCTGTGCTATTAGCTGCGTTCACTTGTGCACGCCCAATTTCATTTGTCTGGATTGTAGATTTGAAGTGTGCCTTGGTGTGTTTTTGCGCTCTGATTGCGCTGTTCTCAACTTTGCATGCTCCGGCAATTGCTACTCTTGATTCAACATGTTAATCAGCTATCCCCCTTCTGCAGATAGGGACTGTGGTTGGCTGCTAGGTGCTGCTGCAGATTGCAATGCCCTTTGTCGACCATGCTCTGTGGCTCTGTGACTTTGTCCAAGCCATTCAGCCATTGACATGTGCAAGTAAATGGGCACAACCATACACTGGATTGACGTCATTGTCTGATGTGCAGTTTGAGAGAGATGATGCCGCGGAGATCGAACAGAAAGTGAAGAATCTGGTGACAGTGTACGAGCTGCCTGGTTTGGCCCCCAAGATTGATATTCAGCCTCACATACAAGAGGCTATCACAAAGGTACGTCTCTCATGCCAGCACAATGTTTGCCTCTGCTTGCATTGATGCAGCCACTGGCCAGTTTACTGGCAGCCGTTGCCCTTTGCTTTAAACTTGACCAAAGAAGCAGACAGGACAGCTGCACTTTGAAGTCTCTGCTCTGGAATGTGTTTTTTTGCCAAGTACCTCTTGAGTGCCTGTGGTCATTGTTGATGAACTGGTTGATTGTGCAGGGGGATAGTGCAGACAGCATGCTGCAGTGGGTGCTGAGCCAGAGGGGGCCCGAGTCCATCAAGGACCCTGACCTCGCCAAGCAGGTCACCCTGGCAGTCCTGCGTCATGCCATCCCTTCCCCCAAGGTACACCTCCCCACTGCCACCTATTCGGTATCAGCACCAGGGGTCACCATCAAAGCTTACATGCTCTGCAACTGCATCACAAGGCACACAGACAAAGCATGCTCTTTACAGAAGCATCAAGCCAGCCAGGCAGAATCATCAGGCATGGACATTGCACAGGCTCAAACCCGCTGTTCTAGAGCATCAACAGCGTCTGTTGGAAAAGGATCACAGCATGAGCATTCGCTGGGTGCTGTTTAGGATGTGAACACAGAGGAAAGGACAGCAGGGTTTGGAGAGAATGAGAGGTGTGGGGACCTGCTGAGCATCACCAGCAGCAAGGGCGGCCTCAAGGCGGAGGTGGCCACCATCCTGGGGGCTCAGCAATTCTTCCATGAGTCTGGTGCACCCAAGAGGTCAGCTTTCATGACTCCCGGGCCTTGTTTTGTTATAGCTGGTTACCAGGATTTTCATTGTTCTCACTCTGTTGATGCTGCGGCTGTTGCTGAGGTGGACCTTGGTGTCATGGTGCTTTCTCACCTTTCAAATGGGCAAATGAAGCTTTGTGCAGTGATACAGGGAGCCTGCATGGCTTTGTGTAGCAGCCATTGTTGTCTGTACGCTGTAAGTCAGTCTGCCAAAAGCAACAGTTTTGTGGCAACCTGCAGGCTGATGCAGAGGCTTCTAGAAGACCTGGTGGACTGTGGATCTGTCACCTACGAGGCCATCCAAGATTGGCAGCATGACAATAGAGATGAGACGCCAGGCAAGGAGGCCGCCATCAAGGACTCTGCTAAGCTGGTTGCAAGCCTTGCTGCCAAAGATGCTGAGAACACTGACATCAACAATTGAGCACTGCCTCAGAACTGCCATTTCAGTTGCTTTCGAATAGCTTTGTGTTTTTGCTTCTGCCCCCTGCAAACGCTTTTTAGGTTCAATGAAAACTTACGATAGTTGTGATGTTTTTCAGACATTTAATGTAACAGACACCTGCTTATTATCTTGGCATCTGGCATCTTGGTCATTGCACTCAGGCAACTCAGACCTAATCATGTAGCAATCGTCAGGGCAAGCGGTACTGATTGCGACTGCTCCGTTTTAACAGGGGAATATCAGCAAGCGTGTCATTCGTTGCTACAGCAAAGTGAAATTGAGTCGAGTCGGGGTTTTAGGTTGTGAGAGCTGGGACAATAGGGGAAGAGAAAACACTACAGCACTCAAGGTTCCCGGGCGATCACTCAGTCAAGTACTAATTGAGCCCAATCCAGTTTGACTTCCCTGATCGGACGAGAAGGGGTACTTTCTGGATGGTATGGCCGTAGCATGGTACTTGAGCCAAATTACCAAAGAATAATTTCATTGTGCAAATAACTCTGTGCTGTTCCAGCAAGCCCAATCAAGAAATGCAGAAACTCACGCGCTGCATATGTAGGTCCGTGCTGCACAGGGGCCACATTGAACAAGCCAGGCTTTCTCCGGCTGTCCTAAAGCCTCGCGGAAGCGGTTCGACACCTACGCTTCTGTGTCGAGATCAACGCTCACTCGCTTACCGGACCCCGTTCTCTGCGTTTGGGACGCGCACAGTGCTAAACAATTTCAGAGGTTTCAGTGGTCGCCCTGTTGCCGTCTCAGACCCGAGGTCCCGCAGACCCATACCTGTTGCAGCGCGAGCGTCAAGAGCTGCATCAGCAGCTGCAGACTTCAAGCCAGGCATGTCAGCAACAAGACCTTCAACTTTTCAGCTCACACCCAACAAGATATAAACATCGCTTGTTGGTGAACCTGCAGACAGCGGACAGCAAAACTGGTGGCGTTCTGTGATCAGATGGGCCCTGCGAATACTTGCGAGCGTCGTCTTCTCAGCGGCGCTGCTGCTGGCGATGTTACCTGGTATCTTGTCTACACGGGGTGGCCGGGATCGTTGCTTCTCAGTGGCAAACATGTTTGTGCCGGGTGAGTGTATGCTCCCAAATGTGCTCAATGTCTGACTCTTACTGGACTCGTCTGTGCTGTCAGGTCTGTGGCATCAAGCTGACTTTTCACTGCAGGCACAGTGCAGGTGGCTGACATGCAGATCGGATGGCATCAGCCTTTGGATGTCTCAGGCCTGACCTGGACTGAACCACAAGAGCTGGGAGGTCGTCAGCTTGCCTCAGTGGACCATATCAATACCACAAAGGCACTGCTGGACATTGTCAGAGGTGGGACTATGTTGTTTTTGTCACAAAGATTCAAGCACGCTGCTGCTCCTCACTCATAGTGGTAACAGCACATGCAATCATCATTCTCGCGCACATGGCCCAAGTCTGTAATGCTGTCAATGTTCTGATCAGCTGCTGAAGCAGAGCTTCTGCATCAGATCAGCGCATTCCACTTACCATCAGCTGCCGGAAAATCCTGCTGCTGCCTTGCTGCTGCTCACCCCCCCACATTTACATGCTGTTGCTTGCTGCAGGCCGTCCTTTTGATGTCATGGTCACCAAGCCAAATGTTGACTGTTCCATAGATGCTGCATCAGGAGAAATGCACATCACACAAGTGCTGCAAGTATGTATGGCACCACAATGCCTGATTTGTGTGCTTCGTAAGTACACCAGACTTCATACCTTCCTGACAAGCCCTCTGTACGACAAAGTGGTGCCTATAGCTCATCGCACATGTTCACGTACAGTATGATATTGTGAAGTACACTGTTCTGGACCAACAGACCAATGCACAAATGCAGGGCACAGCCCAACCAGCTCAGGCTCTTCCTGCTGAAACACTTTCACACAGCAGCAAAGGCAGGGCACACTCTACAAGGCAACTTCTGGTGCGCCATCTTGCCTCAATGGTTTCCCCTGCTCTTCCTTGTGACTTCACTCAAAAATTTGCGTGGTGCATGTAGTCCATTCACTTGCTGTTGAGTGAGACACAAAAACAAGCAATGTTGTTGCTGCCTTGGAATCAAAGAGCCAGCAGTGCGTCAAGCAAATGCTAGATGTTTGCTAAAGCCTTCTTGACACTGTGTAGAGGGTTCTGTTGCTCAAGAGGCATTGACTTTGCACATCATAAAGAGCGTAAGCTGTCTTGCAGGTTGAGTCTTCCCCCCTGCAGTTCACAGCCGAAGGGCTGCTTTTGAATGCGCACATCTATGTCTCCGATGGTGTTCTCCAAGTGCCTGATGAGCTCAGGTGTGATCGTAGAACACAGGGTCATCATGCAAGTTCAATTTTCTGTCCATCATTCAGTGCAGTATGTATGGAGTCATGCTGTGCAAGTGAGAGGAGCTGTCGGCAAGCCAGTGTTCTTAGCAGGACACAAGCATGATTGCCCATGATTCTATGTTGTGTCCGGTGCAGCCATCAATGCTTTGAGGGCTTTTGCTGCTGATATTCATCATGATCTCAGCACTGTTGCAATGCTGAGCAAAACAGCCTGACGCTCATATTAAAATGACATGCAGAAGCTGAGACACAGACAAAGGGGTTGTCGCACCCATGCTCAAATTTGGCGGCATGCAGGCAAGTGATAGGGAAGGACTTCCATGCCAGTGCCATCGTAGGAGTTGACAATCTGAAGGCAGACGGTGCAGACTTTGGCATTGAAGCGGCATGGGCCCAGACAGAGCACCAGCCAAAAGGCACCGCCCACTCTGGCCACCCGCTGGAGCCAACAGCTGTTGCATTCAACAGTCAACATGTAAGGGACATAATCCAGCTGCTTTGCAAGTTGCATCAATTTGCATCCGTTGGAAAAGCACATCACCCATGGTTGCTTGCTATGCTGTGCAGCATCTGCCCAAATGCAGTGCCCTGTGTCAGCTCTCTCAGGTTTGGGTGAGACTCTCGGTATGGGAACACACAACAGCAACTTTTGGAAAGTTTGCTAATGACTCAACCAGCCCAAGCCATATGATGTTGATGTGGTCATGGATGTAGGTACAAGCACAGCTGAGTGGGTGGCGCACCAAGACAGGCATGCTGCTGCGTGAGCCTGCCATTGCTGCTGTGGAGTACACTCCAGCACTTGCCAAGTAAGGATGTGCTACGTCTGCATATTTCTTTGTCTGTCTGTCTGTCTGTTTTATCTGATTGCCGTGAGCTTTGGTGCATCTGCTTGAGGCAGGAAGCAGCACTTGTCGACTGCAATGTGCTCACTTATGGAACTCAAAAGGACAGTGTTTAATGCTTGACGCCAGGCATGCTGCAGGTATGGGCTGCAGCGAATCAGTCCTCTCATGTCAAATGTGGTGGCAGTGCAAGAAGGAGGCAAGGTAGAGATGAGGTGGACCCCTGAGGGTATGGCCCTCCCTGCTGAGAGGTCCACACTGCAAATTGAGCCTATGAAGCTGGTGGTGGGCCGCGGTGACTTTGTCTCCAAAATTGTCAACTTGCTTGGCCTCAAAGACAGGTATAGTAGAGATGAACAAGCGCTGGTATGCGCATCCATCATGCTGTTATGCTGGCCGTCAAGCAGCAGCAAAGGGTGTTGTAGTCTCCAAGAAAATGGCTGCAGAGACTAACCTTGTTGTCAAGGCTTTTTATGTGCTGAGGGTCAAGCCTGGCTGCAGTGCAGTGCAGGGGTGTCTGTCCTTGTATGCCTGCCTTTTGGTGTGCCAGCTGGCATGATTTGTCTATGTGAGATCATCAATCTGCATGACCTGATGGGCTGGCTGCACAGACAGGTAGTGCAACAGATCTGCCTGTTTCTCCACATTAATTCAGCAAGCAATCTTGCCGGACAACACTCCACAGGCTGATACAGAAGCAGAGTTAGATAACGAGCCTGTAATTGACAGCAAGACAATGCCTGATGTGTGATGAGATACATGTGCTGCTGCAGTTCCTTGTCCAAGTCCAGTCTGCAGGCATGGACATCCACCATAGCTGTGGATGTGTACCCTGATGGGCCCATCCAGACACAGCGTCTGGACATTCTGCTCGGCACCGGCCATGGTCACACAGGTATTAACTTGTCCATTCCGCCCTGTGTGTTCAAGCAAGCAGACGCAAGTTGATGGCACACATGCTGACCGGCTGTAAGCTGATGCCACTAGACTGCATACTTGTTGATCATAGATATGCAAATACATCTTGCAGACGCAACATTGCAATGCAGTCACAGAAAGTGGCAGAGTACTTGCACAGGCACAGGAGCTTTTGCATGCAATTGCAGCTGCTTATGTGTATATGTGCATGAGTGAGACAAGCAAATGTCTGTGCCACAAACCTTTCCTCACACCTACTGTGGACGTGCTCAGTGAACATGATTCACATTCTTTATGCGCCCGTCACTGCCCTAGACACCAGGGTCATCACCATTGTGTTCAAGCTGAGGGTGTGTGTGCAGGTGTACACCTGTGCATGTGGGGCAGTATGGACCCTACTCAGGACAGCGCCTTGGACATGACTCTTGGCTTCCCAGCAGACACGCTGACCTGGGCTGGTCTTAAAGGGGTCCCTCAGGATGGCATGCTCACTGTTGCAGTCCGAGGCACGGCTGAGAAACCCAAGATTGACTGGCAAGGGTGTGTGCATTCCATATGATGCTGCATGAAGGAGGCTGAAAAACATGTTTTGCATGACAGCTGCAGCCCTGAGGAACATCTGCCAGCTTGATTAGGCATGGCATGAATTTCTTGTGGCTCTATGTATGTCTGGAGTGAAGACGGGCCTTTGTGCCGTGCTTGCTGGCAAGATCTATCAAGTGATGATGTCATTGTCGTATGTGCAGCCAGCAAGTCTTTGATGCTCAACCTGTGTCTAATCACATGACTGGTCTGGTGCAAGACGCACTCTCGGCCTATTCTATAAAGCTTTCAATGCACTGTACCAGAAACTGAGCTTGGGTGCCAAAATATTGCAGGGCGTACAACAAGTTGACATCCTCGGCACTGACATGGCAGACTGAGGCTCCAGCAGCTGATGGTTCACAGTCGCTCAAGCAAACCATTGCTAACAAGGCACTGAAGGGACTGGGTACACTTCACAAGAAAGTGACTGGTTCCAGCAGCCAAGTTGGGCAACCAGGAGATGCAAGTGCTAACTTCCCACAGCCTGTTGCTCCACTGCCTTGGCAGACCAAAAATACGTAGTGTACAGGGATGGGTGCTGAAGTGTTCGTGTGTACAGCATCATTGCATGTGCATGCACTGTTTGGTTTTCACCGTGGTGTCTTGCTTTGTTGACTTGCTTGGGGACCAGATCTCACCTGTGGCCTCAGAACACCAAACAACAGGGTCTGTTTGAATATCAGTCTTTGCGTTTGCTGCCCTTCCTGCATGCCATCAGTGAGAACATGTTTCAATTGCAGTACATGTTCCAAGACTTGTTACTGTACAATCTGCGTCACTTAATTGTGGCTGAGATCCTTGTTGCGGTCTGTTGTCTCACAGGTGATCGTTGCTGTTGCCGGCAGTGTAATTACTTGAGATGGCGCCTGGAGATGTAGGTGTGAATCATGAGTGAGTACAGTGTTGTTTGTGTAATTTGGTTTTTAAATTTGGAGATGGTGATCCCTGGGTTTTGGGAAGCACAGGCTCGCTTCCCAAATCCCAGGGAAGGGATGGTTGGAATTAAGATCAATATTAAAAATTGGAGAAGGTGTTCTCTGGTTTTCGGGAAAGCTACACAGGTGCAAGGGGGTACACTCCGTTGGGAATGGTCACATGAAGACTGAAACCCAACCGTGTTGAAATGTTACTTTCAACACCAGGCCCTAGATTCGCTTCCCAAATCCCAGAGAAGGGATAGTTAGAATAAAATTGCACTGACGTGATGCTTCTTAATTCCATGCTCTCGCATCCACTGCAAAGCTAGAGGTATGGGACGACTTTATGGATGGCAACAAGGTGTCAAGCTCTCCTTTCTCGCTGGTGGGATTCAGTTTCGTTCACATGCCGTTTGTGTGGTAAGTTTGAATCGCACGTCGTTTCATCTGCCGAGCGCTAGAGAACCATGTTACCATCGTCCTGCCTTCAAAAGACCCACCCCATGCCCAACGCCTTTCTTGCGTGCCCTCAGCCACTGTTAAGGTTCAACAGCTTGCTTGCCCTGAGACACTGCAAGGACTTGACACCCCAAGATCAGCTTTGCAACCGGTGACAGGCCTGTTCTGCCAGGGGCAAAGCAACCTGTTTTGGGTTTTATGGACTTTGTCTGTAGCCTGGCATCACTCTGCAGTGACAGACCCTGTTTTCCGCACCTGCGATGGGTCTTGTCAGACTTGTGCATACCCATGTACCAGAAAAGTGAAACTCTCTAAGCTGTCTTTGCAATTCGTTTCACAGTTGCAAAGCCTGGACAAGTTGGAACAAAGATAAGTAGTCACGCAGATCAAGCAAAATTTTGCTCGTTTAGTGCTCGATTCGGTGGTTGCTCAGGAGTTTTACCAATAAGGTGCCGTGTCAGCTGTGTGCTTCTATTGTAGCATAAGCCCAAGAGCAACAATTGAAGACAAATTAGTCACGCAATGGCGTTCTTTCTAGGGATTGACTTGCATGACTATACAGAATAAGCTGCATCTCGTCATCATAATGGGCAAGATCACAGCAGGAGTCTGTTACACAAACAGAATGGGAGAACTGTATCTAGGCCAGCTTTTGGTGCAATGTTAAACAACTCTCAGCAAAGACTTGTCATCGCCATCCTCCATGATGCATTAGTCGTCTTCCACTGGTTGATCAGTGAGCTGCCTGTAGTAGATCCGGTCTGCTCTGCTGCTTCGACTGCTTCCAGTGTTGCTAGTCGTTTCTGCTACATAGGTGCATAAGTCCTTGACCTGTCTGTAAGACAAGCGTAGCCCAAGATTGTACAGAATGCGCCGCATGTCTTCAGTCTTGATGTAACCAGTCCCTGTAAAACAAGCTCCCAAGCTAAGCAGAAAGATACATCTCGCAGTTATTTCCTGTAGAGCATGCATGAGATAAGATTCACCACGCCTATGCCCTGTAGCAGTGACAGACTTGCAGCGTATTCTGAAATGCACGGGCTTTGCGAGTGGTAGAGTTTGTGAGGGATGCGCGAGCATCTTTAGAGCAAATGAGAGCAATCGCTGGCCCACCTGTCTTGTCAAAGTATTTGAAGGCGCACAGCAGCCCTTCATCCACAACTTTCTCTTTCTCCTTCTCCTGTCCTTCCTTCTTGTGGTCCTCCTGCTTGTCTGAGTCCTTCTTGACTTGCCCCTTGTCATCTGATCCACCCACAGCCTTAGCATCTCTTGCTGCTGCTGCATCGCTGCTGCTGCCCAACTGCTTCGTGCTTTCAGACTTGGGTGCCGCCTCAGCCGCGCCAGACTTCTGCTCATCACCAGCAGCTTCTGCGTGATGCATCTCCACATCCACTGCTGCAGCTTGTTCTGGGTGATCCACTTTTACACTGGCGCCGTCTGCAGGTTGGTCCATGAGTGGTCAAGCCATGACACATCACAAAGTATGCATTGATCATGCCTGCTGCTTGCTCGCATGCGTGAGTGCACTTCATGACCTGACCCAACAAGCCGACAACCTGCAACATGTATCTGCTGCGTGCAGGGAAACACAATGTGCTCCTGTGCATCCCCAACATGCAGGGATACATGGAACGACATGCATCACCTATAATACATGAACAGCAGGACATTCAGAGAGACACACAGCATAAAGGTGCCAATATGATTGTTGCTGAACTTGACGTCTCAAATGCGTCATACCTATATTGACATGCGCAATACAGGCAAATTCCTGCAGTATCAGGCATCAACAGGAGGTTAGACAGGCCTGCATGTTGGCGCAGCCTTTCTCTTTGCACAACACAAAGGTCACCTGTCTCAGCAGCATCAGCAGCAGCTGCATCTTTGCCAGCAGCTTCAGGAGCTCCCTCTGCAGCTTCCTCTGAAGGCGTTGCAGCAGCTCCCTTGGCAGCTGCCTCAGAGTCTACGCTCAGAGCAGCTCGGGCCAATGCGTCCAGGGGGGATTCTGCAGACGCGCTGCCCTTCTCAGTTTCCTTCTCTGGTGTTGCATCTTCATCTGCCGCCTCCTCAGATGGCTCATCCTCCTGAGCTGCCTGATCAGCCAAACAGAGCAACTTTCTTCTATGCTATGCTTTGGGACCCAGATGACTTAAAAAATGAGTGTGTCGTCAAGAGGACAGACAATGGTGTCCTCAGCATGACAAGATGCGAGACAAACTGTGAAGATATGGACACAGTTTCTGCTGTTGCAACGCACCACATGGACTTTTCTGTAGTCTTCAAGCTGACTACATACTGCACAGATCAGCACACTCTGTGCAGTAGGGGCTGTCACAGTAAACACCGCACAATAAGGCAGCAGTTATACTGAGACTGCACATGGCACATGCTGCGATGACTATAACCCATGCTGCTACCTCATGCCTCAGATCTGCCTGCATATGATATTGCGTCAGCACGTGCCAATCTCAGGGACAAGATAGCAGCATGGGTCATAGTTGGTGTAGCTTGTGCCACGTGAAGTCTCAGCACAATTCATGCCTTGTTGTGCGGGATTTGCTGTGACAGCGCCTGCTGCACAGACTGTGCTGATCTGTGCAGGCTGCTACGACCAAGGTCAATCCAGGGAAGGCGTGTAGACATTGCATTGACTGGTCTACCTTTTTCCCCCGGCCCCTGCCTCCTCTACCCCGGCCTCGGCCCCTACCCCGACCCCTGGCAGAGGCCGTCTTGCGGGCAGGCTTGCCCTTGGCTGCTGCCTTAGCAGGTGACTTGGGAGTGTCCTCACCTCCCTGCAAAATTGTGACTAAATCTGAGGCTGATCAGCCAAACAGGCAACACTGCAGATCGAGCTTGTAATATATGCTCAGCACAAAGCCTTAAAGTGTACAGCTGTAAGAGAGTTGCATTGATCATCCTGGTGAAGCCAGGGCCATGCATCACTTCTGATCATGAAGATACGGTAGCAGTCAAGCAGAAGGAGATGTTTCAGACAGTAGAGCCACAGCCACAATTGCATAAGTGATAAAGCTACAGCAGTCGTCAGGTGCAAGAAGGCTTCTGCACTGCGCCTGAAATGTTGGCTGGTGGCCGAAATGAAGAAAGTGGTTTGCACATCACAAAACCATGTTGCGTGCTCAATGGTTCCAACCACACAGACACAGCTGGATAGGCAATGAAGGACTCGCCTCTTCTGCCTCCTTGGTCTCTGCTGAGGCGCCATCTGGGGACTCAGAAGGAGCTGCGTCAGGTTCTGCCTTCACCTCTTCTTGCTCCATCTTTGCATCACCTCCCTGCAGGCACTCCATCTTGCTGGCAATGTGTGCCAGTGTTGACGCGCATGGTGCCAGACCAGCCAAAGTCACAACTTGGCAAAGTGCAGGTGACAGCTTGCTTGAGCTTGCTTTAGCAACCCTGCTGCGCCCCATTGTGCAACAAGGACAGTATGGTATAGGTGCAGCGGCCCAAAACATTGTTTCAAAAGCTTCACTACAGCCGCTGCAGCATCAGCTTTGCACACCTACTGAGAGGATGGAGCTTATCAGACTGCAGTGTGTTGGTATAGCGTAACGGCAGATGTGAAGCAACCTATCAGCCTGGGCAAGGCATGCATGCATGCAAAGCAAAACAACACCCTTGACTGTTTAAAGAGGGCTTGCCTCGGCTGCTTGTGAGTCCACAAGTGCTGATACATCTGGCACCTTGGCTTCTACTGCAGCTTCCTCTTTGTTGCTCAGTTTTGGCCTTCTTGGCTTCTGGAGCATCCCCAGTACTGTGAGGGGCATCCCGAGAGTTAGCCTTTGTCGTCTCTGGGATTTCCTTGCTCTGGTCCTCGACCTTTGTAGGTGCATCCAAAGACTTGGTCTTGGTTTCCTTGGCTTCTGTCTTGCTCTTCTCCTCCTCTTCTGCCCTCTTCCGCTTCTTGTCCTCACGCTTTTTGCTCATGCTTTTTCTGCAAATCCGCAGGTCAGCTGATGCACGTGTGCAAAAGCTTGAAAAAGTTACATGCAGCTCAACCTACAAGTGAAGATAACCTGCATAAGCCATCCAAGGTAAGTTTGGTTCTCAAGCACTCGTCAGACTTTTCAGCAGGTAGCAAGGACACTGGAAGCAGGGCTGAAGGCATGCTGATGTATAGCAATAACCCATGTATATCCACATCCTAAAAATTAAACCCTTGCAAAGTCATGTTGACCCAACTCTGCTTGACAATTGTGTGTGATCAGGTCATGATGTGTAGTCATTGCTTGCGAGCGCATGCAAATCAGTGTATATTTATATTTGATTGAGCATCATCTCACACATAATTTGATCCAGGTCAATGTAGCACACCCCTCCACCGTTGTGATGATCCCCCTAGAGGGTGGATGTCAACAAGTATGCGCAGCCCTGACAAGTTCTTTGTTAAGCAAATGAACATGAACAAGGTCACTTGTGGGCTGACTGACATAAAGTTGCATGCAAGCATTGTCAGAATTGCTGCAACAGGTAAGGGTGCTGGTTACATGGGTGCAGGTTGGCTTCCAAAAGGCAGCTCACCTGAAAGACTGCATTGCCTCATATACTGTTTCACCATAGTCCCTCATCAGCATGTCCTGGAAGGACTCAGCAAACAGGGACAGCTCAAAAGTGACCTCATCCTTGTCAGACTCATCATAGTCCAGCACACCATCTAAGGACAGAGTAGCACTCCTCCATCTGTCACCTGCAGTACCACTTGCATTTACAGCCTGGTTGTGCAAAGAGAAGATGGCATTGTTGGGGTATACCTAGGCTTCTGGTGCAAGACATGGTGATGCAGAAGAAGCTGAAGGTGCCACTTTTGTGACTCCTTGTCTCCTGAGTACACGCATGTATGCAAAAGGTTGATCAGGACTAAGAGAAAGGGACCTGGGCGCTGCCATGCTTGCTCAGCAAGCACATGAGCTTTTGAAGCCTGTCCGTGGCCAAGGCCAACATTGCAAGGCTTGAAAGAGAGATCCAAGACATGAGTGATACCGTGCGGAGCCAAGCATTGTAAATACAGCTGTCAACTGTCAGGCAGCTAGTACTGAGCAAGGTCTACCACAGTACACATTGTGAAGTTATAAGGGGTGTCAGACCTGATGTGGACAGCTTCCCATGCAGCTGCAGCACTGGCCTCTCCGGAATCTTCTCCTGAGGCTCCTCGTTACTCACTTCCTTCTGCTTGTCTGCAACCTTGACATCCTTGCCCTCAGACTTTGCCTCTGGTATGCCATCCTGAGATGCTGTATCAGCATCTTTCATGTCTGTGTCTGCTTCTTCTTTGACACTGCTGCCAGCCTTGGTCTGCTCAACAGCATTTGCTCCCTCTGCCTCTTCAGCTTTTGGCTTGTCTGCATCTGCCTTGGAGTCTTCATCTTTCTTAACCTGGAGAGGACACAGGGGGCAATTTTCAGCTTGCATGCAAGAGACATGATGGCTAAGCAGTCTGGAGCAGCTAGTATGCTGGCAGATAAAACCTTTGGTCAGTCATGCGGGTGGGCAATCAGTCTTGCAGCAGAAAAAGTAAGGTTGAAGCAATTGAACAACAAACTGATTTTGTTTAGCAGTGTTAAAGCTGACAATTTTAAGATTCGCAAATCAAACAGCGCAGACAGCTGTCAGAGCTTGCAATGAAGCCCATTACAAGATGCACACAAAAGGGAATGGCAGCTATGATGTTGCTCCAAGACAAGCATAGAACTTGGTACACCATATTTGGCAAATTCCAGATACAAAGCACACATTCGCACAGCGAAACAGCCCTTGACACTATGCATGTGCATGCTTTAGACATTCACCTCCTTGTCAGAAGCTGCCTTGCTGTCATCTGCATCTTTTTTTGCCTTTTCAGCATCCTTCTTAGCAGCCTACAATGAAACGTATTGCAAACTGCACTTGAAGCTTCTCACTAAAACAGCATTTCTATTTGTAGGACAGAAGAACTAGACAGGTTTCAATGCTGCGACGTGACTCACACTAACACTCATTGGTCAGAGCAAGATCTGGTTTGCAGCTTGATACATCTTCCATGATATCTCAGCTTGATCTATGCATCCAATTTGCATACAAACAATTGTGAAAAGCAGTTTGGCACATTTGCCACGTGTTGCGCATGATCAGCAGATGGTGCTGGTGTATTGATTGAAAACCAATGTGCAAGCCCATGCAAAACCACATGTCATGCAGTTCATAACTCAAGTGCAGACTGAAGCCAACATGAGAACGATTTGCAAATCCTTGCTTTGCTGACATGACTACGCACAGCCCACTATTTGTTATCAGGCCACAACATAGTGCCATGGTCTTTGCTGCTATGTGGACCTACCAACTCATCCTCGTGATCCTTCTTGGCCTGCTTCCAGGCTTGCTGCTGAGCCCACAGCTGTGGCCATCCATCCTTATTAGGAAGGCATTTGTCCACATCCACCAGGAAAATGACAGTAACCTGCATTGCAGCTGATGCTATCAACAAGGGTGCGTACCAAATCAGGACCTTAGAGAAACCTGGTCTGACCATGCGCAATGCCACTTGCTAGTTGGTTATGCTGTGCAGTTGGTGTCCTGATGTACATCATGGCTCCTCAGTTTGGGTCAATGGCTCATGCCCACATCAATGACAAGCTTCAGGTTGCATGTTGCTTGCTAGAGTGGCGTCAGGTTTATGTCTGACTTTTGTGTGTGTTGTTGCCAGACCTTGGGGCTGAGCTTTTTGGTGGGACCAAAGGTGCAGCTTTTGCGAATTGAGCAGCCCATACCTCTGACGTTTCCTCGGAACCAGCTGTTGCTGTGCTACAGTGGGGTCTGGCATAGTGCACTTCTACAAATCTCAACCATGAAGAGCAGGGGCTCAAATCCAGGTCCAACTGGTCCTTAGCATGCCGGATGGCAGCATTGATCAACCCCTTGTTGCCCCTGTGCCGGTCGTGTTTTGTGTCACAACAGGAGGCAATCCACTTACCAAATACGCCCAAAGTGTGAGTGTCCACATGTTGCGTGCGCATGTCACAGCAATGTAGGCTGAGCAGCAGCAGGCTCTGAGGTGAAACGCACCATGACAGAACAAAGGAGCTAGACTGCATCATACATGCATGCATGGGTGGCTCTCTGACAATCAAACCTGGCCAGCATGAGGAGCGGCTGGACTTGAAAATTACTCTTGGTGATGACCAATCAAGTTTATCTGCATGAGTGGTGCCGCAAACTATTATGCAAGCCCCTGTCGCAGATCTCCTCGCTAAAAATTCTATGGCTGGCTGTGTGCCTCTCTGAGGAGATGTCTGTGTCAGATGATTGCAGGTGTCCTTATTGTGATGTAAGCCTGTCTGAAGGTTGCAGCAAGTGAAGTGGCCTTGCAATCTGAAAGGTCTGTGACAGCAGCATTGCACTGCAAGCCAGCAGGATAGCACCACCTTTTACTATTGGTCATCACAGTACCTGCCATGTAAAAATGACGCAGCAGCCAAGACAGGAAATGTAGCCCCACGCTGGGTGCATCCTGCACTGCAGCAACACAGAGTGTGACTTACACAGCACCAAACAGGGTTCAGGTGTATACCTTTGAGTGGCAGAACCATCTGCCTTGGGGTCATGAGGGCCCCCCACCAGGGCAATGCCAGAGCGGTCTCGCCCTGACTCAGTGCGCACTGTCAGAATCCTGAGCAGCTTGTTCAGGTGGTAGTTGCTGTCTTTGGAGCTGTTCAGCTTCTTCTGTGCGTCAGCATCCAATCCAGACAGCAACGCAACCTGCATCAGGATGCAGCTGGTTGGTAACCAACCATGATAGTAGACTTCGTGCAGTCAAGAGTAGACAGTTCAGTCCAGTGAACCTGACTGATAGGTCGCACTCCCATAAATGCATCTGATGGACAGGAATGGACAGTACCTGGATCAGGGCAACAATATTTTGTATCCCATTTGTTGCCATGATCAAGCTACTGTCCCTTCCTGTCCAGCAGATGATTTCTATGGGAGTACAATGTAGCAGTCAGCTGCACTGTACACATCTTGCAACACACACACCAATTGTGCCACTACAAGTAGGGCTGATCACCATGCATTATTGACCTGCCGTAAAGAAACGCTGTGTTGACGCAAAGTGCTGTAATGTACATCATACATCATGCCCTCTTCACAAAGCACAGCAGAAGTTGCATGCCAAGGGCGTCACTGAAAATTACTGTAGCAGGGTACAACGAGTTAAGGGGCATCTAATGCGCAATGTGGGATTTTGCCCTACAACAATTACCTTGGCATTGTATTTGACATCCTTGGCTTTGAGAGCTGGTGCAACAAGAGGCTCAGTCTTCTCCCAGGCATGCTGATGGTCGAAATCCACGTGCTTGTCCAGAGGCCAATTTCTGCAGCCCAAAGTACCCTTGCCAGATCCCTTGTCCTGTAAACACCACCGTGCATGTTCCACTCAGCTACATGGGTGAGCAGCACCAAAGCCACATTCATCATACAGTCGCATGAAGCTAGGCAAACAAGCTGCAAATGACTTGATGCAGACTGCTTGTATATGAATTGGGTCGCTGCCATGTGTGGTGCACTAAAAACCCAGACCAAATACTTACAGTACCAGCACATGTAGCATCCACTGAATGACACCAATTGAGTTACAGCAGTGTGCAATACAGCAAATGTCTGCATGACAGGTAATTGTATAAGCACAGGTGATCTTGATTCAAGCACCATGTCAGCAAGAGAAAGGACAGAGATACCTGTGACCAGTTGGCCAGCAAGTGCAATACAGCAAATGTCTGCATGAAAGGTATTTGTAAAGGCACAGGTGATTTTGATCCAAGCACCATGTCAGCAAGAGCAAGGACAGAGGTACCTGGGTCCAGTTGGCCAGCAGGTGGGTGAAGTCTGAGGCAATATACAGCCGGCTGTAAGAGCGCACAACATCGTTGTAGGTGCGCTCAGGTGTCACAAATGAGTGGGAAGGCACATGAACCTCATACTTGGGCTCAGGCCTGCACCACAGCACTAGCATAGTGACTGTCTGCTCCTGGGGTGCTGTTGAACATGCAAAACCCATCAGGATGTCACTGGCTATACCAGAATGCTTGCCGTTCACTACCAAGAACAGCACATGATCAATGTGACGAACAAGAATGATCGTGCTGCTGCACTTCAGTGCATGATGAGCTAGGTACATGCAGGGATCAACATGACCAGTGTGATGCTGTGTAAATAAGGCAGCAAGCCCTAGGCCGTATGACAGCAGTGAGGCCTGTACGCCAGGAGAGACAGGCACGTGTAGTTTTTTGCTGGTTGATGCACAGGCTTGGCAGCCGTTGTCCTCCAGCTGAATGAGGCATGATGGCCTGCTTTGCTCCTTGACTCAGTTATGTAGCACGTAGTAGCAGCACAGTACATGCCATAAAAACAAGATGTCAGAACAATAGAAGAGGAAGGCGCATACTTGCGCTCTGGGGGAGGTGCCCTCTGCTGAGGGGAGGGGCTTGCCCTTCTAGCAGGGCTGCGCCTCCTTTCCTTGCTCGTCTCAACAGGCCGCTCCCTCTCGCGCTCCCTGCACAAGCATGACTCCTACTCAGATGCCTGTCCATGTAATCTGGTCTGTATGTGTGCTGAAGCAGATGGCTCTGCTTGGAGCCTCCTTGACGATAGCAGGTCACCTGTCCCAGCTGACTGAATTCACATGCAAGCAAGACTGTATCTGCAGAATGGCTCTCTGCGAGCAACAGTGTCAAAGACAGGATGGACTTGGGCAGTGGGGCACAACAACAGGAAGCAGATGGAGAAGTCCTTGACTGCTGTTCCAGGCAAGCCCTGAGGCAATGACCCCCAGCTTGGCTCACAGACTGCATGAATGCACGATGCAATGCTGTGTGCAGCAGCTGCACAGACAACAGTGCAAGCACCACCTGTGCCTACTACCTCATTCCCACATCCTCTATGCCATGTTAGAGAGCAGAAGCAAGCAGTCATGCTAAGAAGGGTTAGAGGATCTGACCTGCCCCTCTCTGAGCGCTCCCTGGGGCGTACATCCCTGTCCCTGCTTGCAGAGCGCAGCGACCCAGAGCCAGTGCCCTCCTCCCTGTCTAGCCGCTCCTGCTTCTCTGCCTCCATAGCTCTGATGGCCTCCTTTGCACTGGCTGCAGAGTTCATGTGTGCTGGGCCCGCAAGCCTGCTGCCTACAACCACAATGCAGGTTGCACCATGAAGCACCTGGACTTTGACCATGAAGCACCTGGACTTTGACGCAGACCTATATGTCGCCAACATGTTTGGTTGCTAAATGCATCGCTGAAAGGGCTTCACGTGACTTTCTGAAGGAGCCCATCATAATTTCCAAGTGGTTGTGACATTTGGTCCACAAAGCACTCTGTGTTCAGCAATATTTCAAGATACAGTCTGCCGTCCTTGCCTCATATTCTGACATATGCAGACGGTATCGGGAAAAAGCAAATATAT